>OKKB01000178.1_pt1 | contig 35395 bp, 21 predicted proteins | sample 1613931 | NCBI WGS metagenome assembly OKKB01 (sample SAMN04436893, study PRJEB24849) | human gut metagenome | biome: human gut; feature: NICU; material: stool | host: Homo sapiens | place: USA: Saint Louis, MO | collected 2012-02-08
ATAGCACTATATCATCAAGTAATTTATTTGATGGATTAACTGATTCTCAATTAGTCACTATACTAAATAAATCAAAAGAATTACTTGAAATGTTCCCCATAGATGAATTGACTAATAATGAAACTACTTGGAATAAATGGTTTAAACAATATAATGTTGATTCAGTATTGTGTAATACATCGAAGTTAGTTGAGGAAGATGAAGATTTGAGATTACATAAATTCAATCAATATAGATATTTAACATCACAAAAGCAAGAAACAGAAACAGAAACAGAAACAGAAGATGTTAATGAATTACTGATTCTAATAGCGAGACAAGATGAACAAATATCAAGACAAATAAATGATGAACTGATAGAAGAAGAAAGAATTTTTCAACAACTACTAGCGAAACAAGAAGAAGAGGAAGAATTATCACAATCAATACAATCAATACAATACGACGATGATGATGAAGAATTGCCTTCCTCCTCCTCCAGTGAAAATCTGTTATCATCATCATTAACATTAGCCAATTCAATTACATCTTCATCAATTCATAGAATTAAATCAACTTTATTATTCAGAAAATTCTTCCATAATAATGAAGTGAGTGGTACAACTGAAGAAGCTCAAGGGGTTAACCATTCCACCACTACTAACACAGATAATAACGACAATGATGAGAAAGTTATTAGAGATAAGAATTGGGTTTTATCATTATTATTAAATAATAATAGTAATATTTATAAAATTAGTATTACCATTGGATTCATTGGTGTCATTTTACATTTTCTTCTCATCAAATCGAATAACAATAATAATAATACTGGTAGTAATTTTTTAACAACAATGATAATTAATCCATTAAAACAATTTTTACAATATGAACCATTATTTACATTGAGTACAATTGGTACAACATTCATTAATGATTTAGAAGAAAGTTTTAATGGATTAATAGAATCTTCCAGTATTCCAAATATGGGGAATTTTTTGGGAAATATTGGTATTGGAAATATTAGAAATACAATTTATGGATTTAATTGATTAATTGATAAAGAGAGAAACAAAACAAGAAAAAGAAAAGATGAAATGGATGTTTATATATATATATGTGATGTGGGTGGGTGATTATTTAGTTTTTTAAATTCTACGTAAGTGGCACCACCTTGTTATATGTATTTATTTATTGAATGTATTGTTATTAAATGTATTTGTAATTTCAAGCAATAAAACATTCTATATATATATATATATATTACAATAATCCTACAACGTTTTGTTTTATCGTCTGTGTGTCTGTCTGTATGTCTTTATTATAAAATTAATGTTTTGATACCAATTTTATTGGAAATCAATTTCATAAATCAATACAGTATCTGTATAATTCCCATGACCCCAACCACGATATCCACTAGCACTAACCATAAATCTTCCAGTTTCATCAACATATAATTGTGATAACATTCCACCATGATGACCAGGAACAATTAAAAATGGTGTTGCTTGCTTTTTAGAATTTATAGAAACATTATTTAATTCATCATATAATTTCAAATTATATAATCGAATATTATCATTTGATCCACAAAGTAAAAAATCATCATTTGGCATAGTAGATATAGCACTTACAGGACCACTAATTTTAGGAAATTGTAATAATTTAGATATATTAGGTATCATGGTATCTCGATGATGACCCATATTACTTCGTTTATGAGGCATTTTAATCGATATTTCTTCAACGGTCCCATTTCTTCGACCAGCATATATAAAATCTCCATTATTGGACCATGTCAGTGACATACACCATGGTGGCGTCCCTTCAGATACTCCTAATCTTATCACGGGTGAGCTTGTTCGAATATCCCAAATATTGATGGTTCCATCTATACTCGAAGACATGAATATATTAGAATTTAAATGGGTTTTGTTGGTGGCTCCATTATTGGATTTTGGTTTATCAATTGATTCAACAACTTTCCTAGTCTCTTCTTCTAACTGTTCGTCTTTTTTGTTTGCATCTGTCATTTCTTCATCTTTATCACTATCACCAAATAATGAATCTATATCATCATTTGAATTGACCAAATTTTCCCCAGATTTATTATTCAATTTCTCTTTCTTCTGTATTTCTTCCTCTTTCTCTTCCTCTTCTTCTGAAACAACAAACGTAACATCACTTAATCCATCAGGTCTAAATTCAATATTTGATATTTGACCAGAATTCCCAGTATATTCCAATACAGTTCTCCCAGTATTTAAATCCCATTGTCTGATAGTTTTATCCCATGATCCAGATAAAAATTTATCTTGCTCTTGATTTAATTTTATCACTGATATAGCATCAGTATGACCTCGTGATTTATTTTCTTTACTACCTTGGTGGAAATAATAATGAATTGCACCTTCATTATATCTCATAGTATATAAAGATATCCCACCTGATAATAATCCCGATAAACACCAATACCCATTTTTTTCCGCATCTAAAGCATATACCGGATTAATTTTTGGTTCATAACTAACTGACCCCGTGGAAAAATCACTATCTTTTAGTTTTGAATTTTGATTCATTAATTGTTTTCTAGTTAATGGTTGTTCATTTTCCCAATATGAACATATTACTCCAGCATTAGTTAATGAATCGGAAAATAAATTATGTTTTTGTGCCATTGTTAATGGAGATTTCCCTTGAATTGAAGCAATGAAATCATATTTACGTATGAATCCATCTTCACCTCCGGTTAATATCCATTTGGGTCCCTTTGTGAATGCTAAAGTATGACATTGATTAGCATATGGTATGGCAACTTGAGGTATAATATCAAATTCGGTGGCTCTTTGGGCTTTGCGTATGATTTGTTCTCGAAATGATAAATTTGTATCTAAATCTTCCTGTATTTGATCTTTGGGGCCGTCTTCTATTAAAGGTTCTTTATCTTTTGATTCTTCAAGTTTGGTATTTTCTGATTCTTGGCCCTTTTCATTTCTTGGTTGTTCAATTGGTTTATCCTTATTCTTCTTGTTTGAGTCGTCTGGTAATTCTCCTTCTCTAGATGTAGAATTGTCAACATTTGAATCTTTGGGGGTTGGAATGTCAGATTGTTTTGTAGTATCGTCACCTAAGAAAATATCACCATCATTGTCCTTGGATTCATCAATGGCAGCCGAGGGCAATTGCAGTTCAGGAGTTGATTTGGTTTCAGTTTTTTCTTCATCATTGGATTTCTTTTCTAGACTAGGTTTTGTAGTAGCTTCAATATCTTTGTTATCCTTTTTATTGCTCGTATCTTCTTCATCTTCTTCTTCTTCCTCACCTTCCTCGTCTTCATTTTCGCCATCTTCATCTGCCATTTCTTCATCTTCATCGCCTTCTTCTTCTTCATTCTCCTCCTCCTCATTATCTTCCTCATCTTCATCTTCCTCCTCATCTTCCACCTCTTGTTGTTGTTGATCTTCGGTATCAATATCCATTTGAGAATCGTCTTCTTCTTCCTGTTCTTCTTGTTGCAGGGCATCCACATTCTCCCCCACTTCTTCTATTTCTACTTGATCCTCAACATCTTCGTCTTCTTCTTCTTCTTCTTCAATATCTTCCTCTTCATCGTCTTGAACATTAAAAAGATCGTCTTGTTCGATTGATGCCATTCTTTGTGATTTGCTAATCAATTGCTTGGTTTGTTTTGTTTTGTTCAGATACTCGTTTTTTTCGGAAACCAAAACTTCAAATTTTGGGCCGTTGATTCTGCGACACCCAAAATTTATTCTTATTCTTTCTTCAACAATTCTCTGGCTTGCTGGCTTTGGACTATCAATTAATCAATTCAATTATTAAGACCAACATTTTGTAGTTGGATTAATTAAATTCTACAATTGGATACATAAATATTTGCTGAGCTTTTTGTCTTGCAATGAATAATTATATTTATAATAAATAGTTCTTCTCTATTTCAGCATCTTCAATTTACTTCAACTATATAAAAAAAAAACAAGGAACTTGGTGGACACTGCTTTTATTTGTCTGTAAAATCATGTATAATTTGAAACAGGAACAGTAAAATTCTCTATCTAGCTAATTTATTCGTAGATCCAACCGAACAAAGCTGGTTTGTATTCAACCAATTCTTCTTTCTTGAACCACAAGTCAATTTCTTTGTTAGCAGATTCAACAGAATCAGAACCATGACAAACGTTTCTACCCATATCAATGGCAAAATCACCTCTGATGGTACCTGGAGCAGATTGTAATGGGTTAGTAGCACCCAAAATGGCTCTACCTTGTTTAACAACATCTTTACCTTCCCAAACAGTAGCTAAGACTGGACCGGATAACATATAAGATAATAAAGATGGGAAAAATGGTTTAGATTGTAAATCTTCATAATGAGTTCTCAATAAAGATTCAGTTGGTTGAACCAATTTAATACCAACTAATTTGAAACCTCTTTGTTCAAATCTACCCAAGATAGATGAGATTAAACCTCTTTGAACACCGTCTGGTTTGATAGCAATAAAAGTTCTTTCGTCGGACATTATTAATTAATTATTTGAATTGTAATTGATTGAAGAAAGAAAAGAAAGAAAAGAAAGGGAAAAAGAAGGTCAATTGAAATTTCCTTTTTCAATTTAATTCAAATTTTTCATTGGGCGAAAAAAAAAAAAATTTTTCATTTCGTTTCGTTTGAATTTTGGTTTGGACACGTTTTAGGGTCCCCGTTTTTCATCAATAGCAAGAGTTCCACGTATAAAGATTATCCATAATAGATTATTTGTAATGATTTGCAGCAGTAGTAAATCTGTTACGGTTTGGGGAGCTTTAGCTTTTATAGTAATCCAATAGTATAAATTGGTTAAGCTTGATTGAGTTGAAGTCTTTTTTTCCGGGATGTTCTTTCAAAAAAGTATTTGTTGACCCACTTTTACAAGCATGTAATTGAATATCCACTGTTTATAGGCTTTAAAGGCCCTCTGTAATAGTTAAACTACGTCAATAGCTTGTATTTTTTAGTTGAGTATGTAAAACCTACTTAGAAATAGACGACAAGGGCGTCTAGTAGAGTATATATATACCTTACCCTGGTGGTATGAATGGTACTCAGTAGACAAACAATGGAGGAAAGATTAAGAGATTCCTGTACAGGGTTGTGGTTGTCTATACTACCTTACAACCTCTATTGTATCATCAAATTCTGTTACTCCAATATTATACAAAAATTAGGGTTATTGAAATCTGTTTTGCGATGCTGCCAACAGAAACTAGGGGCAAAGATTAAATGTAGAACAATCACACAAATAATTACAAAATACCTGTCCTTTTTTAACAGTAAAACCGTTTATAGCAGTAAGGGGTTATGCTATTATCGAGTGGGAAATATTTCAATAAATGAAATTTGGATACACATTGGAATTTACTTGGTTGAAGCTTTCTGTCACTTTTTCACTCAATTTCCATGCAGAAAAAGAAAGAAAAAAGCCACCTCCAGATTCTTCCTTTTAATTACATCACTGAACACTACAACTCAATTACTCTCAATTGTTGAATCAATGCTTATCAAGATGATTGAGCAATGAACATAGAATGTCACAGTGGAAAAAGTTGTCTGAACCAAACTGTGTAACTCAATTTTACACGCAATTGTTAAGCCTCGCCAAATTAGTTTCATGAATTCTTTCTAGCTCTAGCTCTATTCATCTTTATGATTTGTAATAGGATTTGCAAATTTCATTTCTAGTTTTCAAAGGTTTAAAATTGAAAAGGCATTTACCCATTTTTTCGGTTAATAGGATAACTCTTCGTTTTATCCGTCGTCATTTTCGTGATTACGATTTTGTCCGAGAATTTCATTCACTTAGTAATTAAAAACCGAGACCCGAAAAAAAAGCCGTTCGGTTACTTTCCTAATGGAGACAGTAATCTTCCGAATACTTACTTAGTTACTTTACACTTCTCGCCGCAGTTCTTTTGTTTTTTTTTTTCCCTAGTTATTGTAGATTGCTGTGGCGTGGTTCAATGTTCCGGAAGATTCTATTAAACTGCGAACTCTAACAACATCATAAAGAATTTGTCGTTACTTTTATCCCTTTTTGTGGCTTTCCCGTCAACAATTTCCCATCCCTTGATTGAGGAGAATGAATTTCCCATCCCTTGATTCAAGAGCAATGAAATCACTATAAAAGGGGAAGAAAATTCCAATTGGAATTAATTTAAATTTCTTCTTCTTCCTTTTTTCTTCTTTCTTTCTTTTCTTTCAATAATTACAATTTTCTTATAATCAATTAAAAAATATCTTCATATAACTACTATAATGTCTTCATCTACTACAGTTTTCGTTTCTGGTGCTTCTGGTTTTATTGCTCAAACTTTAGTCAAACAATTGATTGAAAAAGGTTATAAAGTTGTTGGTACTGTTAGATCCAATGAAAAAGGTGATTCCTTGAAGGAGAACTTGAAAGCTGCTAAATTGCAATCAGAAAATTTCACTTACGAAATTGTTAAAGATATTGCTGTTAAAGGTGCTTTTGACGATGCTTTAAAGAAACATCCTGAAGTCACTGTTTTCTTACATACCGCATCTCCATTCCATTTCAATGTCACTGATATTGAAAAAGAATTATTAACTCCAGCTGTTGAAGGTACCAACAATGCCTTACAAGCCATTAAAACACATGGACCACAAATTAAACGTGTTGTTGTCACTTCATCATATGCTGCTGTGGGAAGATTTGCTGATTTAGCTGATCCATCAATCCCAGCTACTGAAGAATCTTGGAATCCAATCACCTGGGAACAATCATTATCAAATCCACTTGCTGGTTATGTTGGTTCCAAAAAATTTGCTGAAAAAGCTGCTTGGGATTTTGTTGAAAAGGAAAAACCAAATTTCACTCTTTCTGTGATCAATCCAGTATATGTATTTGGTCCACAAGCTTTTGAAATTAAAAACAAATCCCAATTGAATACTTCCTCAGAAATTATTAATGGATTATTAAATTCTAAACCAGATTCTAAATTTGATAATTTAACTGGTTATTTCATTGATGTTAGAGATGTTGCTAAAGCTCATATTGTAGCTTTTGAGAAAGATTCAATTCAAGGTCAAAGATTAATTTTGGCCGAATCTCCATTTTCAACTCAAAGTATTTTGGATTTGATTCGAAAAGATTTCCCACAATTGGATTCTCAATTACCTAAAGGTGATCCATCTCAAGCTGATGCTTGGAAGAAAGCTGAAAGTAAGATTGAGAATGAAAAGACTAGAGAATTACTTGGATTCAAATTTATTGATTTCAAAAAATCCATTGACGATTCGGTTGCTCAAATTATTGGTTAAATGAATGATATTCAGATTGAATGATGATTAGATTGAACTTTTTTTTACTCCTTAGATACAATATAAATTCAAACTTGGTAACAATTTAGACTTTGTTGCTTAATTGATTGTAGAATAGAGTTACCAAAATAATTACATTGATACAAGCACACCTCCCCCCATTTGTTTAGAAAGATGACACAATTAAATTCATATTTGCTTATATTGACAAAAACAAACTACATATCACCCAAATAAAACCTTTGCAAAATTATATTTGGTTAATTAAAAAACTAATTCACAGACATTATATATTAACTTCGATTATACCCAAAAACATAAGAACACCAATTACAAATGGAAAAGAAAAATTAGACAAATTATTTCCACTCACTCGACCAGACATCTGCTTCGCGATCAAATATATTAGTCACCATCAACTAAAACCATCGGACAAAGTATTCAACCAATTAGAAAGGATATTAAGATACCTCAAAGGAACGGCAGACAAACCCATCAAATATTACACCAACAACAAGAAGAAATGGAGTATTGGAATATGATAAATTGACTAACAATAAAAAAATTAATAAACCTTCAATAGAATGGGATAAATTCCAATTACTTGAGTACATCAATAAATTGGAAAGATCCCGAAGAGTTGAACGTGCAAGAAGAGTAGCTTATACTGCTCTGATAATATACAAATTGAAATATCTTGATGAACATAAAAAAAGATATGAATCTATGGGATCAAGATTAAATACAATTAGAAATTTCACCACATCAGGCTAAAGCTACTACTAGTAGTACGAACAACTTGTAATATTCGTGATCTTGTTATGTGTTTTTGTTTTTTGCAATTTAGTTATATAGACAATTTTAAAACTTGAAATATATGTTTGTTTGTTTGTTTGTAGTTGATTGGATATAACTTCAAATCAAATTTGATGATATTCTAACCAAAGGAATAACAACAGCCATATCGTTACCATCCTGAAAATGCTTTACACCCAAACAACACTGCCACCCCGTTATATGCACCCACACTAAAATCTGGACAAGGAAAATATAGGGGACCGACTTCGAAATTAAAGGGAACCACAAACCAAAATTTACCTTTATATTCTAATCTAATGGGGTGGCAGTGTGAATTGTTGTTAGAGTGGAATAACCAAAAGTAATTTTATGAAAAATTCGGTTTCCAGTGGCAGTATTTATAATGCGGGATTATTCAATAGAGGTCGTGTGACGTGAGAAATAGTGAATGAGGCAATTGAGCAATTCGGAACTTTACCGTCCGAGTACGATGATTGGGTACACATAAATAAATACCAATGAGCTAACAACAATAACAACAACGTCTAAATTTTGTGTCCACCATCAACAACTATCGATACAGTTTCCAAATTTTTCAGCAGTAATTTATTACTCTAAAAATAGAATTTGAAGTTGATGTGATACGGTGACAGTGATGGTGACATTAGTGAGAGTGGTGGTAGGTAGGTAGGGGGCTCCAACAGTGGCACCACCAAACAATTTAACCTTACAACTACATACAGGCCCAATATTGATTTTTTCTGTTTTAGTGCAATTTAATCCCAATTTTCCAACAGCGCGTTTCAAGTTAAGGGGACACAAAATTACGCCAACCTTCAATCAATTAAGAGAACTTTCTTTCCTTTTTGATTTTGTAATTTAATTTATATACTTTTTTGTTTATCTTTTTTCATGTAATTTAGTTTGTACAGTTAAATGTAAATAAACAATACTACAAAAAAGGAGAATATAAAAGAAAGGGCTCTAAATTTATACCATTTTGATTAATTTATTATTGTTGTGTCAGTACACGCTTTTTATTTTTGTGATAACTCTATTTTTTCTTCACTTTTGGTGTTTTGTGAAGATCTACACGTATCCACACACAGAAGGCAATTGGTTACTACCACTGCCGATTTTAGTACCGCCTGCCTCTCTTACGATTTTCTACCCAAGTTACGTCTAAAGTTTACGCCATCACCAATTCTATTATTTATTTATTACGCGAAGAAGAAAAAGAGAATAAGCCACTCCAAATCAACAACCAACGCAAGAAGAAAGAAATTTTTTCTCAGCGCACGAAATCAGAAATTTCAGACAGCCAACAATAAAAACAGTAAACAATAACACAACAACGAAAAAAAAAATACACGCCCAGTCAAATTCAACTTTACAACAACAACAACAACAATTACTGCTACTACTACTACTACTACTACCATACTTCTTCCACTTCTTCTTCTTCTTCTTCTTTAAACGTGGACACACACACATACACATACATTAGAAGAAAAAAAAAACAACCAACATTCTAACTTCTGCCAACCAATTATCTTTTATTTCCAACAACTTTTTATTGATCAACAACAACAACAACAACCACTTACTTATCACATACATTTAATCAATCAGTTGATTTACATCTTTCACAAGCCCAACCTTCACTCATCAACGTTTATTTTTATAGACAAACACACATAGATACATCGACATTGATTGTTTCTTATCTTTGAGAAAGAACATTTTTAATAGTTGTTTCATTTAACCAACCAATCACATATCTTCATACAAAGAATAAGAAAAACAACACATAAAAACATATAATCAATTTACTAGTCATTCGCTTATCGGGAGTTTCCACCAACTATAATTCATTCTTTTATTTTTATTTTTATTTTTATTCTTATTCTCAGTAATTAATACTACTTCATCAATATATCTAGAAAACCCCACTATAATCAATGTCAACAGTTGTTAATAGACGGTCATCACATCAGTTTGACTCTCCGAGTAATCATTTGGATCATTCATCTTCGATGAATGTGGATAAGGTGGTTCAATCAGTTACAAATGCCACTAAGCGTCTATCACAAATATCTACCAACACCAATAACTCCAATAAGAAAAGAAAAACCCAAAATAAAATTGGACCTTGGAAATTAGGTAGAACTTTGGGTAGAGGTTCTACTGGTAGAGTGAGGTTAGCCAAAAACACTACTACAGGTCAATTAGCCGCTGTCAAAATTGTTCCTAAATCAAATTTCAAGAAATTAGAAAATCCAAAATATAAACGCTCTAAAGAAGATGCTACAAGATTACCATATGGTATTGAACGTGAAATCATTATTATGAAATTAATATCCCATCCTAATATTATGGGACTTTACGATGTTTGGGAAAATAAGAACGATTTATACTTGATTTTAGAATATATTGAAGGAGGTGAACTTTTTGATTATTTAATCAAACGAGGCAAATTACAAGAATATGAAGCAATAAATTATTTCAAACAAATAATCAATGGTATCAACTATTTACATCAATTTAACATTTGTCATCGTGATTTGAAACCAGAAAATTTGTTATTGGATTTCAATAAAAATATCAAGATTGCCGATTTTGGTATGGCTGCATTAGAAGTTAAAGAGAAATTATTGGAAACCTCTTGTGGTTCTCCTCATTATGCTTCACCAGAAATTGTTGCTGGTAAAAACTATCATGGAGCTCCTTCGGATATCTGGTCATGTGGTATCATCTTATTTGCCTTATTGACTGGCCATTTACCGTTTGACGATGAAAACATTAGAAAATTATTATTAAAAGTTCAAAGCGGGAAATTCAATATGCCTCCAGAATTGAGTTTCGAAGCTAAAGATTTAATCACCAAAATGTTAAAAGTCAACCCAAGGGAACGTATAACCATTGATGCCATATTGACACACCCATTATTGGCCAAATACCCTGAACCAACTGTTTCATATTCTTCGACTACGACATTGGATATAAATAGTATCAATATCAAACAGATTGAATCAGTTGATAAAATCGACAAGGAAATCCTCAAGAATTTATCTGTTTTGTTTCACAATTGTGATGAAAAAACCATAATCTCAAGATTATTATCACCAAATAGATGTCCAGAAAAAATGTTTTATTACTTGTTGATGAAATATAGAAACGAACATTTATCAAATTCAAATTCATTCAACAGCAGTAATGATGTGGACTCTGCTAGATCTTTACCAAGATCAACCTCATATGTAAAGACTACGGTAACAGATCATGCCACGGGTGAAAAGCATACTACGGTGAAAAAAATCCAACAATCATCTTCCATTTACTCAAACCGGTCATTATTGAAAAAATCCACCTCAGCAAAGGGTAATGTATTATCAAATATCACCAATAGACCTAATACTCCAAAACAATTCAGTGCATCCAGCTCATTTAATAAAAAGAAAGCTCTTCATAGTAAAACGCAAATTTATGCATCACGGAGTAGAAATGCATCATCTCGTTCTTTAAAATCAAATTCATCAACTGGAAGAAATGGTAATAATGCTTCTGTCACTTCAGTAAACAAGATTCCCGAGATTACTGGTGCTACAGTTTTGCAACCAATTCCTCTGATGGCTATGAATAGAGGTGACGAGCAACAGAATAAGATCAAGAAAAATTTAACTGGTACTTTTGGCAATAAATCTTTATTGAACTTTCAGTTGATTTGTGAAGAAGTTTTTGAAAATGACAAGGAGAATTCAAAACCAGTATCAAAAGCACCAGTATCACAACTACCACCTCCACCTCCACCACCTATTGAAACACCAACACTGAGAACAAACTCTGTGAAGAGAGGCAAAACATGGTCATTAGCAAGAAGAGAACGAGAATTGGCCGAACAAGTACGCCAAAGAAATGAAGCTCGAGAAAACAAATTAAAGGCAGAAGAACTTGCTCGTAAAGAACTTGAACAGGAAAAGAAACGGATTGCAGAAGAGAAAAAACGTTTGGAACAACAGGAAAGAGAACTCGATGAAAAGCAAAAATTACAAGAAAAGCAGAAAGCAGCCCTTGAGAAATTACAAAAACATCAAAGTGCTCATGATTTTGAAGGGTTGTTTGCAAGCAATCGTCGTTCAGTTACTGATATGGCACCATCTTCTGGTATGTCACTGTTAGATCCAAGAGCTCACATGGTTTCCCGAGCCAATACTATAGGGTCACCAAATTTGAGTAGCAGCTCTGTCAACATTGATGAAAATGCATCCAAGGTATTGCACAAGTTCGGAATTGATGTTGCTCCTTCACCTAAACGATTTTCTCGTGCTTCCAAAACGTCAACATCCAAAAACTTGTCGTCATTCTTGGCTCCTACTGTGTCACGTAATTTATCGTCACAGTTGAAAACATCAAGTTCAAAAAATTTGGCTGGTTATTTACATGGTACAACTGATACTAATGGTTCTGCTATTGCTGCCAAGAAGAAGGATAATTCTACCAATAAAGCACTCACAATTGAGGAATTCAATGCCAAGGAAAGAACCAGCATGTCACCTTCAATTTCTAAAGCCTCAGTAAACAAAAGGAATAGTAATCAAAGCAGTTATTACCGGTCTATGTTTAGTGACAATGGCAATGATGATAATGTAACTAAAGTTCGAACTAGAGAGAGTCATTTGTCGGTACAGGAAGAAGAAGAAATGGATATGGAGAATGCAATTGACGAGGATATTTCATTAATACCAAATCCGAGATTCTCAAGGTTTTCTTTTGGCGGATTATTAGGATCAAATACTGTTGCTAATGAGGAAGGAGATTGGACAATAATGAATAGCACTCTCAACCATTCGAACACAGTTGTCAGGAGAACTCATAATAAATCATCTACCATGTTAGGTTTGGGTATTAAAATGAGAGACACGACAACGATTAAAGAGGATGAAGAATTTGAGGATGAAAAACCATTCATTTCTGTACCTTCTTCTGAAGATGATGAAGGGAATACACACAAAAATAAACGTGGAGGACTTCGTGATAGTGGGAACTATGATTTTGATGAAGAACATTCAGTCGCAAGCACAGCTAACACTGAATATTCCGATGTTGCTTCTCAGGGACAACAAATGCCAGGTTCTCACACCATTCATCAATTGGAAACTGAATTATCTAACTTTGATCTTTTGAGTTATAGAGTAGCTGATATTGGTAAAGTTAACAAACATAAGCCAAGCATAGTTGATTCCAAGGAAACTTTACTTAAGAATCATTCATCTGATGAAGCCACTATTGAAGTTAAGGAAGATAACAACGAGCATGACTTCAATGATAAAATAAAACAACATTATGATGATAATGGTGACAGTGAAGAAGACGACGAGGACGAGGACGAAGAAGAAGAAGATGACGATGACGACGATGATGCTAGAAGCTCATTTGAAGCCAGACCACATAGTCATAATTACTCATTAGCAGAAATAACTAGTGAAAGTCCAGTAGGTGGAGGTTATGAGTCACCTTCAATTGCCAATGATTTCAAGAAATCAAGACATTCGACTGGTATTTTCAGTACTACTCAGTTCCCACGATCTCCATATGTTGTCAATAATAATGGTGATTCCAATAAAGATGAAAACAGTCAGCAACAAACCAAACATATGTTGAATGATGGTCATAAGGGATTGATTACCAGTCCAGTACAAGACACTTTTGGTTCCAAGAAACCAGTAGAATCCAATTCATTATTCAGGAGACTATCATTGAACCCTAATAGAGCGGCACCTAAAGCTCCAGCACCACCACCACCCTCAGCACCAACATCATCTGCAGCCAAAGCCAATATTTCACAACCACTTTCATCGCCTACAAAAGGCCATAATAGATTTTCACGAATATCAATTGGATCGAAAAATATGTTACAAAAAGAAGATAAAAGTACCAAGAGTAATTGGTTCAAAAAATTTTTCCATTCATTGACTACACCAAGCACAAAGGAACAATCAGGAAATAGTTCAAGTAAAGTAGCTTCTAAAGATATTAAAATCATTGATACTTCCTTGACTGCTGCTCAACTAATACGAGTGATTAAATATCAATTAGAATTGAAAAAAATTGAAGGTTCTATTTCTAAAGTAGACATTGATGAAGAATTTGGGTTAATATCAGGGGTGATACCAAGTAAATTTGCAAATGGTAGAAAATTGAAATTTAAAATTGAAGTTATTGATTTAATAAATTCATCATCATTGCATGTAATTAAAATGAAAGGTAACGATAAAGGGTTCCAAAGTTTGGTCAATATTGTCACGTTTATAATCAAAAAAGAAGAACAAGATAAAATCTGCAGGAGGTGATCAGCATGATAAAAAAAAACTTTTATTATAATTTAATACAACTATAGATAACCATCATCATAATAATAATTATAGTAATACTTTATAGCATTTTTGTTCATCTTTCTTTTGTATATTAGTTAAATAAATACAATTCTATTTCAACTTTAATTAATTCCTTCTTAGTTCCTTAATGCTCTTAATCTTTCTGCTAATTTATCTTCTTTTTCTTCAGATATTGAATTTGGAGCAACAGGACTTGTAATTTCTACTTTTGTAGCATTTAAACCTTGTTTCATTTCAATTCCTGCTTCATCAGCAACTTGATTCAACAATTCATCCACTTGATCCTGTGGTGTTGTTAAAGCATTGACATTATTTGTTGTCGTTTCATAGTAATTAGTCGATGCATCTAAATCTTCAAATTGAGTTTCAAATTTATCCATCACCAATGATATCCTTTCTAAATTCATTGTTTGTAATGCTTTATCCATCCCCCGGATAACTTGAGTCATATTCCCCGTTACTGATCTCATAGTTACTGCAGTTTGAACTCTTGATGCAACAGCATCTATTCTTGATGCTAATCGTAATAAATTTATTCGTTCATTTGATTTACGAATGGCGTTTTGAGCATATAGTTGAGCAATATCATTATTACCTTGACTTAATGCCTTTTTGATTTTGGCTTTTTCTTGAAGTTCTTCTTTTGAAGCTTTTGTTGCTTGTCGATTCAATTGTTTGGCAGTGAATTTTAATTGAAATAATGATTGTTCTAATCCAGCCATAGTGGGAGGTGATAGGTTAAGTTGGTAGATAGGTGTTGATATGTTTCTATGTGAAGTGGATGAATGACTGAAATCTCTCAATATTTTTTTCCTTGTGCCGAATTTTCTGTTTTGCCATTCGTTTTCTATGAAGAGAAAGTTGTTGCTTATCAAGAACCTGCGCCTAAGAATCCATTCTATGTCCCGTGGAGACGACTTTTTTCTTTGGTAGCAACAAACGTCAATGGCCCAAACACCACTGCTAAAAAGATAAAGCCTTGCGCTACAATACATCTCTCTACAATGGAAAGTTATTGTCTGGCTACTTATTTTAGCTTTTTCATTGGAATTGTCTCAACATAACTTCTCCACAGTAATTGATTTTGTTAAACTTCTCTATTACTGATTCCCACGTGAACTACATTTATCTCCATTGCGTTCAACCAAAGAAAAATTAGAAAAAAAAAATTATGAAGACTCCCAATATGATTCCTAACTTCTTCTCCAATTGGTAGAACTCTATAACTATTCAATAATAATGTCAGCTCCGTGTCATTGTAAACATGTAGATGACTCATCATCTAACGACAAACTTTCAGCGTTATCACCAGAATTACAACAAGAATTCAAAGATCCAAATCATCCTGCCAATTTGATTTGTGAATTATGCCGTTTATTTTACGATAATAATTGGGTCACTGGTACTGGTGGAGGGATTTCAATTAGAGATGTCGATGGACCTAATCCCAATCTAGTTTATATTGCTCCATCAGGTGTGCAAAAGGAAAGAATTCAACCATGGGAAATGTTTTTGGTTGAATTGCCCGATGAAAAAATCTTACGTACTCCTAATGATATTCCTAAAGAATTGACTAAATTTTATAAATATAAACCTAGTGCATGTACTCCGTTATTTATTAGTTGCTATACATTAAGAGATGCTGGTGCTTGTATTCATACCCATTCACAACATGCAGTAATGGTGACATTATTTTTTGAAAACGAAAAAGAATTTGCCATTAGTCATATTGAACAAATTAAAGCTTTACCAAAATTGAAATATAATGATGAAACTGGGAAAATTGAAAAAATCGGTAGTATGGAATATTATGATAAATTAGTAATTCCAATTATTGAAAATACTCCTCATGAAGAAGATTTGACTGATTCTTTACAAGAAGCCATTAAAAATTATCCTGGTGCTTCTGCTGTTTTAGTAAGAAGACATGGAATCTATGTTTGGGGTGAAACCGTATGGAAGGCAAAAGTTTATAATGAAGCAATTGATTATTTATTAGAGTTGGCCGTTAAAATGAAACTTGCAGGTATCCCATTAGTTAAACAAGAATAATTGTATAGTGTAAAGTGCAAGTGTAATATCAATAGAACATAACTTATCACTTTAAAGGATTTTTCGTAGATTTCAAAGCATGACCTTTTAATGTTTCCCAATTGATTGATTTGTATAACTCATCGTCTATTTCTCCAACACATACAATCTCATTACCACGCATTATATAAACCCCTAATGGTATTTCTTGATTTTCCCCTTCTTCATCATCTTTAGAATATATGATTCTTTCAATACAATTACTTAGTATTATGTTTGTTGATTTATCATACCCTTCCAATATCCCTTCGAAAAATCTGGCATCGGATGTTATCACATGTACTTTCTCTATACGAACATTTAGTTAGTAATCCAAATAACTCAATAAAAAAGTTTAGCTTCAATAAGTATACATACTTTCTAAAAATGAACTTAACTCAGACATGATAACAGAGATGTGGGTATTGAGAGGTTGGTGGTAGTTTTTTATTGAGTGGGTTTTTGTTTTGATTTTCTTTTGTTTGGGTGACACTTTTTCAATCTCCTCAAACTTTTCTCTACCGCACTTGTTAATCATTCTGCCGTGGGCTTTGGGTTGCAAAAAGACAAAACTTTTCTTCAAATACACCCATTCTTTATACCAATCACATACTCATAAATCATGTCTAATCAACAAGGTACACAGACACAAGATACTGATTATTCCAGTGACTTTGATGCATTTGCTGCAACGTTCAACAATTTCAAACCGAAAGAATTTAAACCAACGACAGAAACAAGTACTTTGATTCTGAGTGCTGCCAGACTAGAATTAGAATCAATAACTTTGAAACAAACAATGTCAGACACAATAAAATCGTTTCTGAAACTTCCAGTTAAAAAACTAACGGAGACTCATTCACAAGTCAAACAACTTTATAAAGATATTCTGGATTTGAAACAGACAATTAATGAGACCAACCAAATTGTTAAAGAAGAGTTGTTAGAGATTAAAAATTCATTTTTGAACAACCAAGAGCAATTTAACCTCCAAATCCAAGACTTGGTTTCGAATCAGTCGATGGTTCTAGAAAGCAGGTTTCTGGAACAAACAAACTACGTTCTGGAAATTATTGGGAAGGAGCGCCAATTATTTGAGACTTCACAACAACAATGCCAGTATAACTTACAAGAAAAAATAAATCAACAGTCCATAGAATACAACAAATTGACAACTCAAATCGAAGGACAAAATAAAGACATACAAGAAATCAAACAATTTTTAAAATTATTGGTCCCTAGAATAGTTGGAATCGAAGCATCCTATAAAGTACTTTCAACTGAAAATCCGATAATGGAAAGCCAACAAAAACCAAGACCAATAAAACGGAAAAAACAAAGCTAGAGCTCCTTGCCTTTTCGGGAATGTGAAAGCGATTTTAAGTTTCTGCCTTTGCTCACATGACGGAATCTAAAATTTGTGTGTTGCAGATTTAATTTCTTTTTTTTTTTTTTTTGCGTCCTTAACGGCAAATAACCTTAACGCAAGGCATTTTTAGTTACTCGGCAAGAGATGACCAAGTTTTGTCCATAACTCTCTTGCTTTATTGTTGTACAAGAAAAGTTTTTATGTTCAACCTGGTCAAAGTCCTCACAAGATTATGACTCATTTATCAAGTTGCCTTTTGAAAACTTATAAAAATTGCTGGGTTTCCTTTTATGACTATGTAAAAAGCAAAAATAAAATAAAGTTCTTTTTCTTTTCTTAGCTTTGACAATATGTATAATGTGGTGTGAGTAAGCAATGACTTCTTTATATATATAAAACTACTCATCATCAGCATCTTTCTTTGTAAACATTTTTCAAAAAATAGAATCTTATTTGTAGTTGTTTAGTTTTTCCTTTTATCTTACATCAAGACTCTTCTTTGCTCAATACCAATCATCATCATGCTACATAAAAAAGAAACTAACGATACATTTGTTCAATTAAATAGAAGTCCATCTACGGGAGAACAAAAATCTTCCGGCATTTGGTCATCAATTAAAGATTCATTCAAACCAGCCTTACCACAAGATAAACTCACGGGTGTAGATGATATCCCTGATAGAGAACTTACCGATATTGAAAGAATCAACATCAATGCTGCCAATTCCAATTTACAAAGAAAATTGAAAACAAGACATTTACAAATGATCGCTATTGGATCATCTATAGGAACCGGTCTTTTCGTTGGTACTGGTGGTGCATTAAGTACTGGTGGACCAGCTGCCATTGTTCTAGCATGGGCCATAAGTGCTATATCGGTATTTATGACAATGCAAGGATTAGGTGAATTGGCCGTTGCATTCCCAGTTTCTGGTGGATTCAATTTATACGCAAGTAAATTTTTAGAACCAGGTATTGGATTTGCTGTTGGTTGGAATTATTTCTTACAATTCTTTGTATTATTGCCATTAGAATTAGTTGCTGGTGCTATAACTATCAAATATTGGAATGCTAGTATAAATTCTGATGTGTTTGTTATTATATTTTGGTTTGTGGTGCTTGTGATCACCATGTTGGGTGTAAGATGGTATGGTGAAGCTGAACTTGTATTTTGTACCATCAAAGTCATTGCTGTTATTGGATTTATCATTTTAGGGATTGTGTTAATTTGTGGTGGTGGACCAAATCATGAATTTATTGGAGGTAAATATTGGAGAGAACCGGGTCCTTTTGCTAATTCTTTTAAAGGTTTTGCTAGTTCACTTATCACCGCTGCATTCTCTTTTGGTGGTACAGAAATGATTGCCTTAACAGCAAGTGAAAGTTCAAATGTTAGACATGCATTACCCAAAGCCATTAAACAAGTGTTTTGGAGAATTGTTATATTTTATTTGGGATCAATTATTATGATTGCAACTTTAGTTCCTTATAATGATAAAAGATTACTTGGAAGTTCATCTGTTGATGTCACTGCATCTCCATTCACTATTGCCATTGTTAACGGTGGAATCAAAGGTTTACCTAGTGTCATCAATGCCGTGATTTTGATATCGGTATTATCAGTTGGTAATGCTTCAGTATATGCAACTTCAAGAACTTTAAACTCACTTGCTGAACAAGGAATGGCACCTAAATGGACAGGATATATTGATAGAGCCGGAAGACCATTATTTGCTATTCTTATCACCAATGTATTTGGATTATTTGCCTTAATTGCTGCTGATAATGAGAAACAGGTGGTTGCTTTCAATTGGTTATTGGCTCTTTCTGGTCTTTCATCAATTTTCACCTGGATGAGTATTAACTTGAGCCATATACGTTTTAGAAGAGCCATGAAAGTTCAAAATCGTTCATTAACGGAATTACCATTTGTTGCTCAAAGTGGGGTTTGGGGATCATATTTTGGGTTAACTTTAAACATTTTGTATTTAATTGCTCAATTTTATATTGGATTATTCCCTGTTGGTGGTAAACCAAATGCTTATGATTTCTTTTTGGCATATTTGGGTGTTCCAGTGATTTTAGCATCATGGATAGGTTATAAAATTTGGAAAAGAGATTGGACATTATTTATCAGAGCAAAAGATATTGACCTTGATACTGGTAGAATCAATGTTGATTTAGATTTGTTACAACAAGAAATAGCTGAAGAAAAAGCTCAATTAGCTGAAAAACCATTCTATATTAGAATTTATAGATTTTGGTGCTAAAAATAATAGATAGACAAATTTTGATAGAATTATATATATCATGTATTAATTGAACAAATAATTATTATTTGTACTTCGGTTTATATTTAACGTTGACGAAATAACTATTTAATGTTGTGAGACTGATTGATTTTCCTTCTCCAAGATTAAAGGACCACTTTTTGTAATATTTTTATGTCCTTCATTATGTTGACCTTCATCATCATCATTAGAATAGAATTCTGTATTTGGAGTTGATGCTTGATTCTTTTTATCATCATCTTTATTTTGATTAGACATAATCAGATTACCTGTATCCAATCTATTGGCACGATTAGGTGACGATTTAAACGGACTCATATTAATCATTTTACTTATTTCATCATTTAAAACATTTTGTTGTTGTTGATCATTTTCATGTTCATGTTCATGTTCATGATCATGATCATCTTCAGATGGTGCATCTAATGTTGATTGATATGGTGATGAAGGCATATTAACAATAGTTTTTTGAGTAACATTCTTTAATGGTGATTTTCTATTTTGCCCCTGATTTTGAATTTCATTAGGGTTATCCACTGGAGTCTTTGAATTTGGACTAATAACATGATTTTTGGGTGATGAAAAAAAGCACATCCAATCATTATTATTTTCTTGGAATGAATTAATCATAGCATCATAATCATTACGAGTAGTTTTGTTGATTTTAGGAGGTAAGTTTTCCTTATTGTTATCATCATCGTTATCGTTGACGTTATCAATATTGCTTTCTACAGGTACACCAATAATTCTTGTGTTTAATTTGGTGGCCTTTTTATACTCTTCCACTTCAGAATCTCCAACATCAACATTTATTACTCTCGTATTGGATTTAGTAGCCACCATTGGCGGAGTGGCACCAGGTAATGGATCAATATCCGTTGATGGACCACCATAAACATTGATTTGATGTAGTAAATCACTATAATCTGGCGTGAACCCCGGTGGAGTTGGATCATAGCTGAAGTTATTGTTGTTGTTTCCATGTGACGTCAACGCTTTGTTTTGAATTACTTGATTTATAGCTGATGGGGTATGACTAGGTGCTGGGAAACTAGCAGCAGGTGAAGATCCAGCGTTCAACGATACCGAAGTCCCCGAGACAAATTTTTTCATAGCAATTGCATCTAAAGTAGTTCGATTCAGTTCATCTTCCTTTTGTTTCTTACGTAATTTAGCAGTATAACGTTGTTGATGAATATATTTCCTCACAACATGTTCAGGTCTCATGAATCCTTTATTTTTATAAAACAAAAAGCATGCATTACATAATGGACCCAACATACCTTCATAATTTCTCTTGTCAAATTTATGAGCCGTGAGTAGTTTGGAATATTCTGGTCTATATTCGGTTTCAAAATATCTCCAATTGATCGAACTTGTGGTACGACAACATTCATTTATACAAACTAATCCATGATTGTCACTTAATTTAGAACTTTGAATAGTATGGCTTCGAATACTATCAAGATCATCAGGTAATTGTGTTGGTGTAGGTGGTTTATAAGGTGGTTGTTGTGGAGTGTATGGTGATGTCACCGATGAATTACCACCACTGGAAACTTCATCGTCATTTTGGAAATTATCTTCATGAGCGTTGTAATCAGGATCATCAGAATAAGGTTCTTCATTTATTGGTGATGAAATTGATGGGATATTAGACGTGAACATTGATCGTGTACGCGTGGCGCGTTGTGGTTGAAGCAGCGATGACGACGACGACGACGTAGATGGAGACTGGTAGCGTCGTTGGGTTCGATTATTTGTAGTGTATGTGACTTTATCCAGATTCAGGTAGAAAGGGGCGTTTTTAAATCTTTCTTCAACTTTATCTCTTTTATGACGAGGGGTGGTTACTGGTGGATTGACAAACGATGGTAATGATAAAGTTCTTGTTGCTTTTACGGCAGGATAATTTGAACCATAATGAGATGACGACTCATGGTTTCTTTTTCTTTCTATATTGATTTGCAGATTACTTCTTTTTGCTAGACTTGAATGTGAATGTGAGAGTGAATGTTTGCGTGAATGTGAATGTGATTGGGAATGGGTTTGTTGTTCTGGTGCTGGTGTCTTTTCTTTTGAAACTGGGATTTCAATGGTACGTAATTGCATTCTAATTTCTAAAGTTTCAGAAGACATTTTGGACTTTTTACCAAATATAGATCCTGCTCCTAAACTTTGGCAAACACGTCCAGGAACCAAACATGACTCATTAGAATACAATAATTTTGAAATCACGCCATTGGCTACAAAAGGTTCATCTGGTTGTTCACTAATATCTTGGTAATAGACTTCAAAGTCACGGAAATTCAAGTTGAACGTGTCAGGTGCCGATCGTACCACTTGTTTCACACAATCTTGTAATTCCAAACCACCTAAGGTTATTAGTTCGTCTTCATTCATTCCAAGTGGAATTTGAACAACTTTGACAGGAAGAGTGTTTTCTGAGCGTGACAAATAAACATTTGGTTGATTATCTAAGGAGTATAAGATTTTAATTTGCATCAGCCTGACGGATGATGAATCTTCTGTGGCCATTTTTTAGATAGTTAGATTGGGTTGGGTTGGGTTGGGCTAGGCAATTAAGGATTTGTTTTGTTTGGAATTGGTGAAATTTGATATTGGAATGATGGATGGTTAGTGACTTTGATTTCAATGGAAAAGTGGATATTATTATTATTTACCAATTCAAGCAAAACACTATTAGAAGGAGCTCTTAAATCAATACCAAATGAAGTTGTTTATAAATGAAAAAAGAAAGAAAGAAGATAAAAAAGAAAGTAAGAAAAAAAAACAGTTGTTTATAGTTGTTGTGATTTTTTTTTTTGGTGGTGGGCTTGCTTTGCTCGATGGGTATTCTGGCGATAGAATTGGTAGTATAAGCAAAAGAATTAATTTGTTACCAAAAAGCCTAAAGAAAAGAAAAAAAAAACAACTATAAACAAATTGAGACTCAAATTTAATAACGGTAATAAACAATACAGCAAACAATTGAATAAACGAATAGACAATCCATTAAGTAACAGAATTTCAAACATTGAATATAGGTTGGTTTAAAACAATATTTGTGTAAGTCTCGTATCATACGAAGAAAAAGAGAAAAACACGTCGAAGTAATAAAATGAAAACAACGCGAAAAAAAAAATGAAATCTCAACCTGTTTGATTTTTCGCAACCCTTTTTTCTTCTTCTTCTTCTCTTCCCCCCCATCTCACACAATACTATTGATTGATTGCTGGCTGGTGATTATAACAATACTTAATAACACAAACACGTGAGAACTACCACCACCACTACTATTACTATTACCACCACTTCTATTAATACTACCCTTTAAGACGTGTAATATCACAAACTTACTATATTGCGTTTAATTGATTTTATATATATACATATTTACAATTACTTTAAAATAGTCTACGAATAACTGCTATATACAATATAAACTAAGGCAAAGAAACAGGTGAGGTTTTCTCCGTCTAAACTCTTAGTCTCTCTAATCCATACCTATAATGCTTTTCACTTGATGTAAATTAACCAGGGCTAATTCTCGGGCCTTGTCTCTTCCTTGAGAACAAATACTATCTAAATAAACCTTATCTTTCATTAATTCTTCATACAATTGTCTTTTATCATCAAATTCACTAATAATAACTTCAGTAACATAATCTTTTAATTGTTTATGGTTAACAAAACTAGACATATCTTTAACCACTTCATCTACAGGTTTATTGGAAATACCTGAAACAATATTTATCAAATTCGAAACACCAGGACGTTCAATTGGATCATAATAGATTGACCCTTGTATGGAGTCGGTGGTTGCCTTTCTGATTTTAAATTGAATGTCCTCGGGTGAATCTGTCACATAAACACATGAAGTGGCCACCGGATCTGATTTCGACATCTTCTTTTGCGGATTTTTAAGTGACAAGATCTTTTTCGCTGGAGTCAAGAGTGTTTTCGGAAGTGGGAAAACATTGGTTTTATAAGTACTATTAAACGTTTTAGCAATACTTCGACACAACTCTAAATGTTGTGACTGATCATCCCCCACTGGAACATGAGTTGATTTATATAACAAGATATCTGCTGCTTGTAATGCCGGATAACAAAATAATCCTGCTTTGGTCTTTTCCAATACATTATCCTCCAATATGGAACTATTATCCAGTTGTTGTGCCTTCAGTTTCCATTGTGTCATTCTATTCAATGCCCCCATACTTGTCATGCACGTGAGATACCAATTCAATTCAGAATGTTCGGGTACACTGCTTTGGAAAAATAGTATACATTTGGATGTGTCTAATCCACTGGCTATTAAACTGGCAATGGCTGCATATCGATACTCTTTAAATTCTATGGGATCTTTAGGAATAGTAATGGCGTGTAAATCAGCTATACCATATATGAATCTATTACTAGGATCAGTATTTGATTCCGATAATGTTCTCCAACTTTTAACTGCTCCCAAATAATTACCTAAATGAATTCGACCAGTTGGTTGAATCATCGAGAAAACTGTTGAGTTGGAAGGAATCACTGGCTTATTTTGACTAACCTCCTGAACTGTGCTTGAACTTCCAGCAGCTGTGGTTAATGGCCTAGAACATCGGCCTAATGTATGTATTGACCTTAACGACATATCTGGGTTGTGTATTTCTAGTTTATATGCTAGTGCTAATATGGTCGTCATTTTTTTTTTTTCACTTACACGGATATTTTTTTTCTACTGCTTCAACATTACAACCATCACCACCACACATTAATGATATATATGTTGTCAGAACTTATATATCTTCTATTAAGCTAAAACATTTATACACTAGTCCTGTTTAATGTAGACCCTAAATAACTGATTGTATATCAATACAATTCAAATTTGTTATATGTACTGTGTTCTACAAGGTGCACCCTTTTCTTTTTCATTTATTTATTAATACCAATATAGCAGCAAAAAAGTTTATTGAAGTACTCTAGTATTTACAAAACTGGTTGTGGTAGTGGTGGGACGTGATGTTACTTTTGATTTGGCGAGAGACTCTTGAATTGTGAAGAAACACTTTGTAGTTGTTTATTGTTATTATTATCTTGTTTCTCCTCCTCGTCACCATTTGTTATGAATCCTCCAACTACATTATCAATTTGTATACCATTTTTTTTCAATCTATTTTCCAACTTCAATCTTTGTAATTCTCTCCATCTATTTAATTTGGAGTATTCGTGTAATTTGAATCCAAATACTCTTGGCACATATGTTTCTTTTGCATGTATTGGCACTGTATTGGGGAAATTCTGGAAAAACATTGCTGGGAATGAAGTCCCAAAATATGCCCCATCAATTGCTGAATGTCTACCTGATTTAGGATTATACAAATCTTCACATTTAGAACAATACAATTTAACTGATGCCATTCTTGGTTGATCATTTAATCCGATTGGTAATAAAGGGTTTAATTGACAATGAACTCTTGGACAATACCCAAAATCACCACTTCTAAATTTTTCAAACATTTTATTTAATCCACGAGTAGTTAAAATATATCTAGCATGAATCAATCCATATAATATACGAGCATTATGTTCCAAACTATCTTTATGTTCTTCGGGTTGCAGTTCTATATCTATAACATCAGTTATTATATCTATTAATATTGGCAATTTGGAAACTTCCAGATTTAACCCCGTCAAATTGAATCGGTCTCGAATATATTCATCATCAATATCACAAAAATATTCATTACCTTTTATACCTAAAAATAAATCTATCCAATATTCAGTGAAATCGGAACTCGAATCTGTCACATATTCCTCGTTAGCCATCTTTTGTTATAACTTAGTAAATCTGAAATAAAACAAAAAAAAAATAGAAGAATTAGTTATTTGGTATATTTAATATTAACTGAAGTTTAAAAATAAAAACCTGAATGAATAATTGATTTAAAAGTTTAGATGTATTGTAGTGATGGAAATGGCTCCTTAGTTGTTTTTTTTACTCATTTTTTTTCTCTCTCTCTCTCTCCCTCTTCTTGTTAATCTCTTGATAGTTAAGTTAAGTGAATGGAGTGAGTGAGTGAATGAGAGTGAATGTGCGTGTATGCGCGTATGTGCGTGTATGAGCAAAAACGAAGAGAGAAAAAACAACTTTTTGTTGTGGTTTACTCTTTTTTGTTTCAATGTACACGTCCTTTGATTTGTTATTATTGTTTTCTTCTTCTTCTTGTTCTTTGTTGTTGCGACCCATCCAATTTACCCAAAGTTATTATTACTATTACTATTACTTTTGAATATCATTTCCTTTTTTTGATCTGAACTCTTACTACTATTGGCAATGAAGTTTTTGAAATTACCTCAACTGTATCATAATGGAGGAATTCATTTCATTGATGTTAATCAAGACAATACTATTTTAGTTTCTGGTGGGACGGACAATAAAATTGGGGTTTGGAATTTGAAGAAATTGATAGAATTATCAAAGTTAGTACTGACACACAATTCTCCAGAAGTTAGACTAAAATTAAAATCACTCGAACCTAAGCAATATATTACTTGTCATAAAAGTTTAATTAATGTGGTTAGATTTTTCAAAGGAGACAACAAAAGGTTCATATCTAGTGATGTTAATGGGAATGTTTTCTTTCATACTTTACATGAACAACCTGAAACAAAGCAATTATTCCCCTTCAAAAGTATAGAAACATCAGAAGTAAATCCTGTAGTGGACTTGACAATTTCTGCAGATAACAGATTGATAGCATGGAGTACAAATAATGGGAAAGTATACTTGTATGATGTGGTGAAGGACACATTTCAAGAATTGACATCAATATGTCATGAAAAACCAATTATACAAAGAAGTATTGCCTTTGATCCTTCAAATAATTACTTTATAACCGTGGGTGACGACACTCAAATAAATGTATTCCAATATCTGTATGAAAAAGATGATACTAATACTACCACTTACAAGTTCAGATTAATTTATAAAATATCCAAATTGTTTAGTCAAAATCCATTGAATGTGAGATATAAAAGAATATCCTGGTCACCTGATGGGAACTTGGTGTCTATCCCCACGGCATCGAAAAATCAAACCATGTTAATATCTTTGATTTCACGATCGGAAAAATGGACTAATGTTGAAAGTTTAGTAGGGCATGATTTTGCTTGTGATGTGGTTAAATTCAACCCCAAAATTTTCTCATCAAAAGAGAATGACACCAGCAAAGTCCATTCAGTTATTGCATCTGGTGGTTCGGATAGAACTATGGCTATTTGGAACACATCAAAGTCAACCCCAATTACCGTTTTACAAGATGCTGTTCAAGGAGAAATACTCGATATTACATGGACTACTGATGGGACATCTTTATTATTCTGTACATCACAAGGTAAATTGTGCATTGGGAACTTTGAACCCAATGAATTGGGATATACATTTAGTCAAGAGACCATGGAGAGATTTGTACAATTGCAAAATAATTTGATAGAACCAATGAATTTTAGGTATCCACACGAACAGACCGTGGGGAATAGGAAGCAATTACCACCAATCGAATTTTTAAGTCAAAAGAATGCAATATCTACAACAACTTCACTGTCAAATACAGTTGAAAATGACAAAAAGAATGCAGAAGACAATGTTGGTGTGTCTAATCAAAGCAAATCAACTACTACTACTACTACTACCACTATCAAGGGTGGAGTCATAACTCCAGAAGTAATTCCACCTCCAAAATTGCAATCATTAGATGATGACATTGACGGTGATGGTGATGATGAGGAACACAAAAGTGGTGGTATGCTAGATTCAGTTATGAATGATCGTACTCAATCAAGCCCACGAAAACTAAATAAACCAAAACCCATTGCTCCTGTTGTATCAGATTCAACTACACAATCACTTTCATTTAATAAGCAAAAAGTAACTACAAAAAATGGGAAAAGACGTATTCAGCCAATGTTAATCTCTAGTGGAAATTCTGCTCCCTCCGATTTACCTAGATCAAACAGTGTGATAAAACCTGTTGTTAATACTACCAAATCCACTATGGAATTTGAAAAACCATCTTATTCTGTTTCGGAAGAGTTTTATAAACAAAACAAAAGACCTAGAACTGAAGAAACTACTGGAAGTAATAATAACAAAAAACTCAAGCGTGAGATGGAACCAGTCAAATTTATTGGATCAGTTATACTTAATCCAAATACATCATTTTCCAAAATTCGTTTAGCAACTCCTAAAGTAAGACTTTTTTTCCAATTGAAAAGTAAAACCGATGATGATGGGGTGTTTATACTTGACATTAAAAATGGATCAGGTAATGAATCCAAACCATCAAGATTGACTTATATGAAAAAGGATAAAGAAATATGGTGTGATTTTATTCCCAAATATATTCAATTAGCTACTGAAGGTTCGAATTTTTGGGCCGTCACAACAGTGGATGGAACGATTTTGACATATTCCCATGTTTCTGGTAAACGATTATTACCATCGATTGTATTGGGGTCACCAATATCATTTCTTGAAAGTTATGACAAGTATTTGATGGTAGTTACTTGTATTGGCGAGTTGTATGTTTGGGATATGGAGATCAAAAAAAATGTCCTCAAATCTTCGATAAGTCCATTATTGGAATTGTATAATAAAGAAGGGTTAGTAAAATCCGACAATATCACTTTATGTGCTGTAACATCATATGGTATACCATTAGTCACATTATCTAATGGATCAGGATATTTATTTAACAAAGATTTAGGAGTTTGGCAAACAATCACGGAATCTTGGTGGTGTTTTGGTTCTCATTATTGGGATAGCACCCAAACCGGCAACAGCAGTGGTGGTGGTGGTGGCAGTGGTGGTAGCAACAATAAACGATCACTACAAACAATGAATATGTTTAATGATGAACAATCGATTATAGAACTTTTAGAACATAAAACCAATGAAGAAATATTAAGAAAGACTAGGACTGGTCGAGGTAAATATTTCAATAAGATATCGAAAAATATGTTGATGAAAGAAGGATTTGAAAGTTTAGAAAATACCATTTCTATAAGTCATTTAGAAAATCGAATTTTATGTTGTGAATTATTAGGAGAAAATAAAGATTTCCATAAATTTTTCACCACTTATGTACAAAGAATATGTGAATTAGGATTTAAAGCTAAATTATTTGAAGTATGTGATGAATTATTAGGTCCTATCGATACAGATACGGCTAAACCCCCAAACGAGAACAATTGGGAACCGAAAATTTGTGGATTTGATAAAAGAGAGCTATTAAAAGAGATTATAACTTCTTGTTCGCAATTTAGAGATGCTCAAAGAGTATTGGTTCATTTTGGTAAAAAAATTGGTGTTGTGATAGATGAAAGTTAAATGGAGACCAACACCGAAAGAAAGAAAACTTACTATAATATATATTTACAGGTACGGTAATCTATAGTTTATATACATTGGAGTTATCCCATTTTTTGTCTCCTAATAATCCATTGACTGGACCTTGTTTATTTCTAACCAAATCTTTTGCACCAGCGACATAATCAATGAAACCATCAGGTCCACATACAATAGCTAAACTGGCGGGTTTTTTAGGAATTTGAATAGTTTTACTTGCTTGATGTAATCCACTTTCAAAAACTTCACCTCTATCTTCTGGTTTTTGAACCAATTTTGTCATCATATCAGAACCAACCAAAGATTTCTCATTTTGTTGATCTTGTTGTTCCTTTTGTAATCTTAATTGTTCAATTTCATCTCCAGTTAAAAATTTAGATTTTTCTTCCAAAGTTTTGGGAGTAATATAATTTGGTATACCCGGTGGATTAATATCTTTAGCATTTAAAATGGTTTTCGGTTCATCATCATCATCATCATCATAATGATAAGTAATATTGATTCGATCCAATTTATCCAAGAAAAATAAAAATCTTTGTAAAATACCCAATTCTCCTGGATGTCTAGCAGAATAATGAATATCAACATGGCCCAAATATGGTTTTTTCGAAAATAATACTTGTAATATTGGGGCAATACCGGTCCCAGCTGCATAAAATACAATATTATCAACATCAGGTAAATTATTTACTCGTTTAACTGTTTCTATCATATTATCAGCTTCGACTTTTGATGGTAAATCTTTGAAAATTGGACGTTTATGTAATTTATGTAAAGGATGATAAGGAAATTTGAATTCAATATTAGGACCTCTTAATTCTAATTCATCACCAATATTACGATCAGTGATATATCTCGAAACTTCACCATCATTATATCTCTTGATATAAAGACACATTGTTCCATGTTTATCATATTCATCTATTTCAGGATTAATGACTTTCAATAATGGTTCTCGTTCACCCGATCGAGTATATTCCGATTTCAAATAATATAGCGGTAATGGAGTATAAGATCTAACGACATTAATATCGGGTTGTTTAATTTCTACTGACCAAAATTTATCCCCATTCCATAAACTTTTCCCTTCTGGATCAGTTCCATGACTATATTCCCAATAAGAAAACTTGGGAGTCAATTCAATTATATAATGATCATCATCAATCTTTTCTTTATGAGTAACAATAAATTTATGGAATTCATTAGGATTTAATAAATCAGAACTATCTTCACCTTCTTCAGTATCTGTCATCCATACATGATATGTATAACCTGACCATACTAATACAATCACTGTCAATATTTTGGGTATATATCTTGTCCATCGAGTTATTGATTTTGGTTTTTCAACTAAATTGGTATATTCATCTTGATTTGGTAAATTGGGATACTCAAATGATACTCTTTTATGTTGCAATTTGGGAATATATGGTTTATTGTCTTTATGCATTAATTGTTCAATACCAGTATTTTCCATGGGAGCAGGTGCTGATCTTGATGTTGCTGGTTTTATCTTAAATGATCCAACATCAGTTTTATCATCTTGCCTAGCTGGTACATTATGTTGTTGCAAAGATTTATCGTTGTTGTTGTTGTTGTCTTCTTCTTCTGCCTTGGGCTTTTTCGAGTTTGTTGAGTTGAATCTACGGAAATTGATTAATCGACTTTTATAAATAGGAGATAATCTAATTTGGCGAAATCTCAACATAGTTTCCCTTTCCCAAAAGCTTTTCACAGAACAAGTATTAGATCTAAAAAAAAAAATAATTCGTAACAAAAGTAGTTGTAATCCGAAGATCTTCAAGCAGGACAGTGGGAAAAAAAAAAAGCGGAATTTAAAAAACTGACAAATCAAGGCAAACAATTATCTTCCCATTCTTCAGTTATACTACTACGTTCTATATGGTTCAATTACTACACTCTATCAAGGCACACAATGATAAGGTTTGGAGTGTTTCTGTCCATCCAACATTACCAATAATTGCCACAGCATCTACCGACAAATCAACAAAACTATACAAACTTTCCGCAAGGCAGAAATTCCCATTAGTTGCCAAATTAGAAGATACTCACAAAAGATCAATACGCTCTGTTGCATTTAAACCTCCATTAGGTGGTGCTGATACTCCTAAACTGGATTTCTTGGATTTGCCGGCATTAGCAGCTGGTTCTTTTGATTCCACAATTAGTGTATGGGGTATTGATGAGCCCGACGTTGAATATGACATTGAAGAAGTTATTGCTAATCAAAAGGAAATTCTTACTAGTCCTAATAATGAATGGAATTTAATGGCAATTATAGAAGGTCATGAAAATGAAGTGAAAGCCGTTGATTGGAATTTTCAAGGTCAATATTTAGCTTCTTGTTCAAGAGATAAAACAGTTTGGATATGGGAAACTGATCCGGAAACTTTAGAAGAATTTGAATGTGTGGCAGTATTGAATGATCATTCACAAGATGTGAAAAATGTTTCTTGGCATCCATCAATGAATATATTGGCCAGTTCTTCTTATGATGATACTATTAGAATCTATCAACAAGACATTGCTGGGGATGAATGGTCATGTGTTGGTATTTTAAATGGACATGAAGGTACTGTTTGGTGTTCTAAATTTGAAAGTCTTAAAAGTCCAATTGCTGATTCAAGTGTTTTAAGATTAGTTTCTGCTAGTGATGATTTGTCAGTAAGAATATGGGTAGCAAAAAGAGAGCAAGAAGACGATGAACAAGCTAAGTTGGAACTTCCAAGTTCGATTAGACACACAAACGAAATGGTATGGGAAGTAGAATCTGTTTTGCCTTCTGTTCACAAGTATCCGGTTTATTCTGTGGCGTGGTCTGCGTTAACTGGTAAAATTGCTAGTGCTGGCTCCGATGGGAAGATTGTTGTGTATTCAGAAACTGAAAAAGGGAAATGGGTGATTGATTCTATTCATGAAGGTGCACATGGAGTTCATGAAATAAACTGTGTTATCTGGGCACAACTAGATGATGAAAATGAAATATTGGTGAGTGCCGGAGACGATGGATATGTGAATTTATGGAAAATATAGACTTTAATAGATAAAATTTTTGTAAATATACATATAATTACATTCACTAATAAAGAGCAAACTTCTCCTCTGTACATTTATTTTCTAAAAAATCAACCCTATTAAAATTATAAATGATGCTATAGCAACAAGTATCATGAAGCAACATAACAATCTTCCACTAGATCTTTTTTGATATCTTTCTGCCCTACGAAGCTCATTTGATGCTTCTCTTGCATTGGAACTATAACTAAAAATATTATTCTCAATACTATCAATTTGAAATTGTTGTTCATTCACTATGGAGGACAAGTTACTGAAAATATCATTAATTTCTTGTGTGTCCTGTTGAATTTGATGTATTTCACGTTCACGCTCTTGAATAAGCAATGTTTGTTGTTCCAACTCTTCAGCATTAATGGGCTCATAAGTGATTTGAACCTGTTGTTGCAGTTGTTGAATGGATCCAGGTTCTGTCTCCAGTAAGTTGGTCCCGTCTTCGGGCAACTGGGTCGTTTGACATAATTCAAATCTCTTTTGAAAATTATTGAAATTAGCCAAACTGTCTCTTATTAGTTTTATTTGGATCGCTTCCTTTTGTTTGAGATAGTTTATTGTTTCCACGTCCTCGTGTTCTCGTTCTGTTGTCACTATAGATGCATTCAACAGTTTAACAAACTTATTCACTTTTTTAAATGCATCGGTGGTTTTTCTAAACTGGCCACTTAAACTTTCAGACAAACTAGTATCGGTTTTATCCTTTTCGAATTTTGCTAAATCCAGACGTATAGATGATAAGAGTTCCGAATTGATATAATGTAACTGCTTCTCTATGCTTGTGGATAAACTGTCAAATTCCGGATAGTCTTTGTATCTATGGGAATCATTTGTAGCTGTTCTTTCTAAATCTTCACTAAATGGGGTATTAAAAGACATGATATAGACGATGGTTGGCTATAGAAGTTGGGGATAGTTCACACCAAATATTGCTTCTGATCAACAAATAAATGTGACCACAGGTACAACTGTCAAGTATTCGTCTGGAAGAGTCGTGTAATCTTATCAATATTTTTGTGCGATAGCATCAACGACATTCCTCAAATTCTACAGATCTTTTACGACAGCCCCATCATACCAAAAGAGCACTGCTTTTGAAGAGAGTTAAACATCGCCAAATAAACTTACTTGTCTAATAGTGTGAACTGAAATCTATAAATATTTATATGTATGTAAATGAAAACAAAACTATGTAAAACTCAATTCTACCAAATTGTATTGTTCAAAAGTATACTCTTGAAAAATCTAAGCTTCTTGTTCGGAAATGAATTTTTCACATTCCAAAGCAGCCATACATCCACTACCAGCAGAAGTAATGGCTTGTCTATAAATTTTATCTTGAACATCACCAGCTGCAAACACACCTTCAATGGAAGTAGAAGCTGTTCCTGGAGTGGTTTGAATGTAACCAGCTTCGTCGGTCTTGAGTTGGTCAGCAAAAATCTTGGTGGCTGGGATGTGACCAATGGCGTAGAATAACCCATTGACTTGTAAATCTTTTTCTTCCTTGGTTTTGTTGTTGACAATTCTTAATGATTTCAATAATTTACCATCACCTTTAGCTTCCAAAGCTTCAGTGTTCCATAATACTTCAATTTTTTCATTGTTGGTAACTCTCTTTTGCATAATTGTCGAAGCTCTTAAAACGTCTCTTCTAACCAATAAAAACACTTTAGAAGCATATTTGGTCAAGAAAATGGCTTCTTCACAAGCTGAATCACCACCACCAATCACAGCTAATGGGTTGTTTCTGAAAATTGGAACAGCGCCGTCACAAACAGCACAGGCAGAAATACCTTGTTGCCAATAAGTGTCTTCCCCTGGTAAATGCATTCTCTTGGCAGAGGCACCAGTAGCAATGATAACGGCATCAGTAGTGATTGGTTCTGCATCTTCATTCCATTCAGTCCATAATTTAAAAGGTCTTTTAGAGAAATCAACTTTGGAGATGGTTTCAGTGATGATTTCAGTACCAAATCTTTGTGATTGTTCCTTCATTTTTTCCATCAATTCAGATCCTCCAATACCATTTGGGAAACCTGGGAAATTTTCAATATCAGTGGTAGTAGTCAATTGACCACCAGCAGCAATACCATTAGCCAACATACCTTCGTATAAAGTTGGTTTAATTTCTGCTCTGGCCAAGTAAATAGCAGCAGTGTGGGCAGCTGGACCGGATCCAATAATAGTGACTTTGTGGTGTACCATTGTTTAAAAAAATTATGTATTATATATATGTGTGAAATTGTTTCTTTATAAAAGATGTTGATATCAGTAATGATAAAAGAATTTAGCTTTTTTGGAAGAAGAAAAATTATCCGGTGGTGGGAAAATGTGGAAACTTATATATATTTGACAATTGAAATTGGTGTTTCTTTTTTTTTTTTTCTTGGGTTGGCTGGTGGGTGGGAAACTGGTTACCAATTGATTTGTCATATGAAAGAAATGGTACTACCATAAAAGTTGTCGTTCTAAGTCGCGGCCTAAAGTTTTTTTTTTTTCTCTCGCTCTTTTTCGATATTTGCTGACAAAATCAATTGTTCGGTCTAGAACATCATTTTTCTCTGTCATTAAACTTCAACGGATTAATAATCCGTTTAACTTGGTGTCGTAGAGTAGCAACAAATCTTTCCAATGATTGGTATTTGTGCGACTCTGCAC
>OKKB01000179.1_pt1 | contig 34576 bp, 18 predicted proteins | sample 1613931 | NCBI WGS metagenome assembly OKKB01 (sample SAMN04436893, study PRJEB24849) | human gut metagenome | biome: human gut; feature: NICU; material: stool | host: Homo sapiens | place: USA: Saint Louis, MO | collected 2012-02-08
AAGCAAACATTTTTAAAAATGATTATCAATCAGCTATAAATTCTTTAAATCTAGAAATTGAAAAAAGACAAATTTATCATGATATGTGTGGTAAAATAATTAATGATTTAAAATTGGCAAATTTACCCATAACTCAACCTGAACAAATTCGATTAATTTATTTATCATTTTTCAAGGATCGTCAAGATTTATTGAAAAATTTTAATCCTCGACAATTAAAATTATTAAATTATCCTCAATTTAATTGGGGGAATTATCAAATGTTAATTAAACTGTTTGGCGATAATCGTCGTGATTTATTAAGTGTGTTATTATTATTGGCTACCAGACATGATCAATTTGATATAATTCAAGATATTTTACCTAAAGTTAATCTTGGATGTATTCTCGACCCTGGCCAATCCACCACCACCACCGCCAATACATCATTGAAATTGACTGATAATTCATTAAGACATTTGGTATATTATTTCACTTGGTATATTGATCGTCCGAATTTTGATACCTATTTGGCCCGCACAATAGATTATATCACTAATAATATACCAGTCTTAACCACAGATATAGTAAATAGTATATCTCAAACATTAATTGAATTAGGATACATCAAGCAAGCCGAAAAATTATTTGAATTGGCATTCTTCCAAGATCCAAAACCAACACCACCAGAATATGAAAATTCGGAATCAATATCTTATAAAAGATTAACCACTGAAGATTCAATAATAAATCAAGAATGGCAATTCATATATACAAAATTGAAATCCATCACTAATGATAATACAATTATTCACAAATTGATCCCTGTTGAATTAACTTTTTTGAATTTAATTGAAGGATATTGCAAATTTGGAAACTTTGATCAAATCAAACAATTAATTAATATTATGGATAATATTGCAAAGCAACCGTTATCTACTAGAATTTATATTCGAATATTCAAAGCATTTATTAATAATAGCAGTAACGGTACTAACCAGCAGTTGGAAAACGATTGGACATTAGATGATTTATCAAGTATATTGACTAGATTGATTAATGATATTGACACCATTGATGAAGCCACCACCACCACCACTTCCAATACTTCTATGGTGAAACAATTATTAAATGAAGGTAGTTTAAATTTCAATAAATACGAACAGGAGATTATAAATCGTAAATCAAATTCCGATATTTATCTTGAATATCAAAATAATGGTGGTCTCAAACTATTAAGAATAAGTAATTATTTATTGGAAGTTATTTTTATCAGTTTAGAAACCAAATTACATCAAGTTTTCAAATCAACTCGATCTAACGATATCGAACAAACACAGAACCAATACCAATCAGCAATACAAAATTTGAAAATTTTGAAAACAAATTGGTTAAGTATGTTGGAACAAGATGTTAAAAAAAGGAATAATTCAAATTCTATCAATTCCTCATATTATTATTCTGATCAATTATCATATATCAACAAGGCAGTTTTATTTGAAATATTTTCTATCATTTCACAATTATAGAATCAATTTAATGAAAGGATATCTTTGTATATAGTTTGTATGACTACTTGTATATGTGTTATAAATATTTCAACCAAAATTTTATGAAATTTCTAAATGAGTAGTTGCCCACCTTGAAGTCGTTTAGCAAGACTAACCAATTAACCACCCTTTCATTTGGTTTGTAACTTTTAGGTAGAGGTAGAGTGGCTAATGATGGTTGTGTTCGGTTGTTGATCACCATTAGATTTAAATAGACAACCAAGAAAACTGCACGATTCTAATTAGTTGTTCTTGGCATTAAAAAAAATTTTAAATGTTTTGCAACCAACTCAAGAAGAAGAAAAAAAATCAAGACAAACACACATATGTATATATAAATCAAATCAACTATCTAAAACAACTATCTAAAACAACTATCTAAAATCAATTCTAATCGGAATTGACATTGGTATTGACATTGGCATTGTTATTGGCATCATTATTGGTATTGGTATTGGTGCTGGTATCCTTCTTAGGTCTTGTTGAATCAAATAAACATGATCTAGGAGTTCCAACAACACTTTCAAAAATTAACAAGATCCCCAATAACATAGTTACCAATCCCATCAATAACGTTGTATTTAATTCAGCCAAACTAAGAAGAACAATAATTATTGCAATGGGTAATCTTAATGCAATTCTCAAGTTTTTAGGAAGAACAAATAATTCTGGTGGATCTCTGCTTGTTTCCACTAATCCCAAAATAAACATACAAACTAAGGAAACACAGATTCCTCCAGTATAAAAAAATGATAGAGCATACATATTCTTTTCTTCTTCTTCTCCACCTTCTGATAACGTTCCTTCTTTCCCGAAAAATATCACTGACTTACCGTGTTCAGAAACAGAATGATGTTTGGCAGTACTAGTGTTATCTAAACTAGCCAAATCACCACCAGCATCTGCTGCCAACACCAAAGCTGCAATCAATGGAGCGTGAGCATATATCCACAGAATAGCCGTCCATGCACTGTGACGTAACGGATGAATTGCCTTGTTGGAAGTTGATCCATATTGGTAAATCCAAAATAATATATAGGCATTGGCCAATAAGAAAAGACCTCGAGCAAATTTGGCACTGAATCCAACTCCTAAATTACCTGGTGCAACAACTTTATATAAAAACTCACCAATGGCAATAGTAACAAACAGCGAAAATCTTTCAACTTCGTGTTCAATGTTTAATGCTGTAGAAGTTGTTAAATTCATCATTTTCTTTGTCCAAGGATGATAGGCAATAGAAAAGCAAACTTGTTCTAAAAATAAAAAGGCAAAGGCAAGACCAATTTTCACTCTTGTTGGAACAAATATAACGGCAATCCAACATAAAGAGGTCACCAACACCATAGCTGAGTATAATCTTGATTGGGCTCTGTGCTCTGGGATGAAAAATGAATAAACAAAATAACTTACTGCCAATGATAATCGACATAGAATGTATGGAACAATAGTTAATGCTGCTCCATCGGTACTATTCAATAATGCATAATGACTATTGATATACAAAGTCAACAAGGCAAGAATCCAAAAAATGTACATTTTTTGTGACAAATCTTCATTATAATAATAATTGGTAAAATCTTTAATGTCAGCCCAAATCACCCATGTTGGTAAAAATAATAAAACATATTTTAATAATGCCTTACCACCAGCTTCTTCACTTGCTTCACCGGCTAAATTGGCAATAATCCCCACGTATAACAAATCTAAAAACAATTCTGTTTTGGCTGAAGTTCGTTCACCTTTAGTACGGAATAAAACTCCATCTTTAAAATAATTTAATGCATGAGGACGTCTAAACCATACACTTTGTTTTGGTGGCTTAATATATTGGAATTCAATATCTCCAAATCGACGAATGAATTCATCTTCTTCTTCGCTATCAGTTAATTCTTGTTCGATTTCAGGGAGTTCTTCTTCCAATTCACGTTGCTGTTCAGGAGATAAAGGTATAAGATGATTACTATTAGAACGGTCTGCAACATTAGTAGAAATAGAAGATGACCCTTCGCGAACATCATCCAGTAAGGATTGTTTCCTGTTATCACCAGTCGAAGTCAAAGTCATTAGTTATAGGTGTCAATAAGGTGGAATAAAGAAAAATGCCAAAAAAAAAATAAACTATCAATTTGAAGAGCAATTTGAAAACTATTTATACGAAGCTACTAGTTTCATTTTTCTAAGGGATTAATGTAGGAAGTTTAAAAAATGAAAACAACGATCTAGAAAATTACTAGAATTTCAGGTTATAGTAGAATAATATGTAATGGTTATGTAATATTTTTTAAAAAAAAACCAGCAATTAATTGACCCAAATCTATCAACAATAGCCGCATGTGTGTATATAAAGTCGTGAATTCTTTCCCTAATGAGATGTCTCAAAATTGTGTTTTTTGCACGACCAAAAAGCGTACTTCTCGCTCTTGGTCTGTTCACAAATAATAATAATAATAATACATCTCTTTCTTAGACAATAACCATTTCCTTCATTAACGATACTGTTGAATCCCAATGCCAAGTACAAAAAGATCATCATCTACTGAATACTCCCATAAAGACTCTAAAAAGAAAGTCAAACTAGATTATGTAAATCTCAAACCATCACAAACGTTATATGTCAAAAATCTAAATACCAAAATCAATAAGAAAATTTTATTGCATAATTTGTACCTATTATTTTCTGCATTTGGAGATATCATTTCTATAAATCTACAGAATGGTTTTGCCTTTATAATATTTAGTAATTTAAATCTGGCTACATTGGCGTTGAGAAATTTGAAAAATCAAGATTTTTTTGACAAACCACTTGTATTAAATTATGCTGTCAAGGAATCTAAAGCTATTTCTCAGGAGAAACAAAAACTACAAGATGAAAATGATGAAGAAGTGATGCCACTGTATGAATAAAATTATATGTATATATATACTAATATGCACAATTATATATGTTGAGGAGACTATTTCAATTTCAAGGCATCTTTGAACCCATTCAACACACAATCGGGAACACCAACACCATCAGCAAACACCGTTCCTCCAAATGAAAGCTTATAACCTTTATCGAGTAATTGATTTACTTTATCTTTTGTTTCTTGATAACCCAAATTATATTGGGGAATACAATTTGAATGGAAACTATATGAAATCACAAGATCATTGTCATTAATTTCATCTATTTGTAATGGTTCACCATCTTTAATCACTTTTAGATTGAATTTTGATAAATCAACTTTTAATTTTGATGTCAATACATCTTTAACAATTTTCAAATTCACTGAATTCGAAGGAATTGTCCAATTTGTATAATAATGACCACCCATCATAATGGTGATTTTATTATTTGGATTATGAACAGGTTTAGTATCAACAAAGAGTCCTTCGACATTATTTTCAATATCAGAATCATAAATTGTTCCTAATAATGCATCAGGATTTTTCCAAACATTTCCATATCGTGGTGATAAAAATCCAAACCCTGGTTTACCTTTAGGTATCAAATTTGACGATCTTGAATAAACATTGGTTAAAAAGATACTGACGTATTCTATGGATTTCAATTCAGGTACTAATGGATCTGTTGTTGGTAATGTTTTTGCTAAGTCATGGGTATTAATAGTGGATCGGATATGATCATATGATTCACCATTGATTTTCCCTGTCACAGCATCTATATCTTGTATAGAAGTATTATATTTGATCTTTGTGTTGGTGTTATTGATTAAATATTCAGCTAAATATTTAGGTAAGGTTTCCATTCCATCATGCAATTTAATCATAGGGTATTGTTTCAATGTTTTTTGTAGAGTCAACAATTCCGCTTTTGGAGACATTAACTGATTGTATATTTGTAATTCCTGTGATAATTGTGGTTCCTCTTTTTTCTTGTTTGAATATAGGGATTTGAAAATATGTTTCACTATTGAACCTGATTGATTTTCAATATCTTTCATAAATGACATAATACTTTTAATACTCAATTTCCCGACATCTCCAGCATATATCCCATGAATAATAGAACTGGCAACATTATCTGTAAGTACGGTACTACCTAATCTTCTTTTGAAAAATTGTTCAATCGTTTCATCTTCTTTTATTGGTTTCACAAATGGTTCCTTTAATATCCCAGTTATTAATTTTCTATCGACACATTTAACATTTTTAAGAAATTCAATTGTTGTTCCAATTGAATTAGGCACTTGAATGATTTCCCCTGAAGAATCAAGTATATATTTCTTATTGGCATTACATTTTTCATTAATCACTTCTATTTGAGAATCCAAATCTAATTTTCTTAAAATATCAAGCATTAATAAAGTCCCATCTTTAACTCCACGTAAAGTTCTTGGTCCCTTTTCAAAAAGAATCGATTCATTGGTATTATTGACGTGTAATTTAGGTGATGACATCCAACCACCTGGTCTTTTCAGTTTTTCAAATATTGTGAATTGTAAATCTGGGCGTAGTTTAGAAAGGAAATATGTGAATGTTAATCCCAGAATTCCTGCTCCTAAAACTGCCACTTTTGCATTTTGAGGTAGAGTTGTCAAAGTCATTAATTGATTGAAATGGGGAGGTGGATAGTGATTGTAGGAGAAAAAAAGCTAGGAGGATGAAAAATTATGGATATATAGAAAGTTATATATAAATGTAGAAATCCCAACAAATAATATAAATTGCAAATCAACGTTGTCTGATTGGACTCTCGAGAGTTGAAAAAAATAAAAATGTGCTGATGTGTTTGTTTTGTCATTGTATCGTTCCCTGTCAAAATCGTTTAGTTTTTTTGTGATTTACTCAAAACTGTTTTGACTTACATTCAGTTTTATATGTATATGTCTCTTTTATCGATTTTATACTGAGCCACAAGCTATACATTATCAAGTTGTTGAATTTGTCAGGCAAATTGTAAGTCCTGGCAATACAATTGAAAATGTAATGTCAAGTTCTAAAACAGAATTATAGATGTTAACCCTAGAGCGATTGGCGTTTTATACTATCTTAGCAACTTTTTCCAGTCATTACCATGATAATGTTACTTTTACTTGATAGCAAAATTAAATACAGTCATTAACAAGTATAGTCTTACTCTAGAACACTTTTGTAATGTGTGGATTGGTAGCACCCGTTGGTGATTGCTTTCCAGTAATTTAGCGCTCATCGCAAAGCATCGAATAAAAAATTAATCAAAAATGAAAAAAGTTCAAGCTTAATAAATCATTAATTGTACTATACCGCCATGGGTAAAAAGAAATCCAACTCTTCTAATGCTGCACAAATATTGGAATCGTCTGTATCGCCAATTTTAGAAATTAATTATAATGATCCTTTATTCACTGCTGCATCTCATCCCACAAAACCAATTTTATTATCAGGTTTAGCTACTGGTCATGTCTATTGTAATTCTTATGATGCAGAGAAACTAGAAGAATTGACTCAATCGAAAAGAGAAGAATATGCTACATTGGAAAAACAAGCTTATACTCAAGGTAAAATACCACACATCAACAAATCAGTCTCTCAACTGAAGAAAAAATGGTGGACCATAGTTCAAGACAACACTGAAATTCCAAACGATGGAGATCTCATCAATACTAATTGGAAAACAAAACGTCATAAGGGATCATGTAGACATGCCATCTTTGAGCCATTGGAAAATTCTGTGGGTGATTTCATTTATACATGTGGAACCGATAATATTATTAAAAAGGCATCTACTGAAACTGGGAAAGTCGTGGGGAAAGTTGATGTTCTGTCTGATTACTCCAACAAGAAAGATTTATTAACTAAATTATGCCACTCGGTAACTCATCCATTTTTATTATCAGGGACAGAGGATGGACATGTGCTAGTCTATGACAGTGCCAATTTAAACTCCAATAAATTAAAATTCAAAGTTGAAAGTGCCCATGACGATTCGATAAACCATATTTTAGCTATGCCCGCTGTATCAGCCTATCATTATCTAACGTTGGGATCTACTACTTTAGCACACATTGATATTAGAAAGGGTATCATTACACAATCTGACGACCAAGAAGATGAATTATTGGCAATGTGTTTCCCTAGTGATGAAGTATCTCAATCAAATGATACCGTTTTGGTTTCTCATGGAGAAGGTTTGATTACTATATGGAAGAATTCAAAGAATAAACTCATGGATCAATTGTCTCGTGTAAAAGTTAATAAGTCTGCATCTATTGATACGATTATTTCTACTATGAATGCCGATAATGAAGATATGGCAAACTCAGTTTGGTGTGGTGACAGCGAAGGGTTGTTGCATAGAATCAATTATAAAAGAGGTAGAGTGGTTGAGACTCGTTTGCATTCAGTGGCCAAAGGCAAACATGGTGCAGTTGACGAAGTGGGAATTTTGGATATCGATTTTGATTATAGATTGGTTAGTGCTGGTATGGACACATTAAAGATTTGGTCTAACACACAAGATGAAGAACAGAATGATGAAGATGATGATGACGATAATGATGATAGTGATGGAGATGATTCTGAGAGTGTATCTGGTGAAGATTCCTGGAGTGATATAAGCTCTTCAGACGAGGAGCTTGACACGAATCCAGATGATGATTCTGATAAAGACGATGTAGACGTCGAAGACGATCTACAGTTACGCAAGAAACGAGATGATATTTCTCAACTTATATCCAAGCCCAAAAGAAAAACAATTGACATTAATAAATTGACAAAAGCAACTAAAAACACACAACCAGAAGATGATGAAGAAGACCAAGAAGTGCCTGAACCTTCTCAGAAGAAACAAAAAGTCAAGGAGAAGAAGTTGACAACTAAACAACTTCGTAATATGCAAAAACATGAACACGGTATTAGAAAATTTGAAGGTTTGTAAAATGTATGTAATATGTTTAAATAAACGTCATTCCCTCGCTTAAGATATGGAAATACGTCAACAGCCAGCTCGTTGCCACTTCTAATTCACATCTGTGATCATTGTTTTATTTTCCATAGTCACATGGTACAATATCTAATCGGTGAATCATCCAAATAAAGTAATCCGGTATGTAAGATTACGAGTACAAATTTTTTCCCGCACTGATAAATAATCGTTCTTCACAACATTTTCGGTGAAAGCAAAGAGAAGATTCATACACACACATACTCAAATATAAATCACAGCTAATCTTCAACATTTGAGACCAACAAATTAGCTATATAGACATCGTTTAGGATTGAATTGAATTATATTTACGTTTGGAATATACTGTTTTATTTCCCTTTAGATTTTTCTTTATATTTTTTTATATTGCCCATTGCATTTTATTGGTTTTGTTTCTTTAGAAAATAATCAATAATCAATTTGAAAACTGGGAGGATGGATAACGTTTTCAAAGTGGAAAATGTTATTTTAAATAGACGAGGATATCATATTCCAGGAACACTTATCTTGTCTTCTTTCCATTTGGTGTTTAGTTTCACATCCAATACATCGACATCCACCAATCCAAAAGAAATATGGATATGTTATCCCATGATAGAGAAAATGTCAAAGGCTAGAGGTTCCTCATGGATTAATCACAATAACGGGAATAGTTCTAAGACTAGGAACACGGGGTCGCAGGTGGATAATACTCCGAAAATAGTGATGAAAGGATTTGATCATTATAGTGCGTCGCATATTCGGTTGCAATGCAAGGATTTCACATATTACTCATTTGATTTCATGAATGATTTAATTTGTAGCGAAGTGTTTACAAAGTTGAGCTCACTTATTACAATTTCCAAGACTGAGAATGATATTAAACAACTATACGCATATTCTTACAAACCAAATATGCTTGAACAGAATTTGGATGTCAAAGGTTGGCAATTGTACAACCCCATTGAGGAGTATCAAAGATTAGAACTAGTACAAGAAAACAGCCAGTATTGGAGAGTCACCAATCTTAATACAGAGTACAAGTTTTCGCCAAGTTATCCCAAGGTATTAATAGTACCCAGCACCATATCCGATAATGTATTAAAACATGCCGGTAAGTTTAGATCGAAACAGAGAATACCAGCAATCGTTTACAAGCATAAATCAGGCATTAATGGGAACGTTATAGCCAGGTGCGCTCAACCTCTAGTTGGTCTTAACATACAGAATAGATCAATACAGGATGAGAAGTTGATTGGAGAAATATTTCTTTGCCAAGAGAGGGAAAGGAAGGATAAAATTGATAATTCTTGTGGAAAGAGCAATAACGTTGATGATGAGTTCCAGCGTGAACAGCCACAACGCAACTTGTTGGTAGATCTAAGACCGGTAACGAATGCTATGGCGCAACATGCTTTGGGTGCAGGTACAGAAAATGTTGATTACTATCGTGGGAAACAGAATCTTAATTCCAAGGAGAGCAGTAAAGATAAGGGTGATGGTGAAAGCATCTCTTCGCAACGTATAAGGCATATTGACAAGATATTTTGCAACATTGATAATATTCATGTCATGAGAGATGCGGTTAATAAATTGTCTTCCATATTGAACGATTTAGATAGATACCCTGCTATTTATGATAAACTGTCAGCATCTGCTGCTTTATTACAACAAGCATTGACAAAGACACAATGGCTAAACAGATTATCTATAATCTTACAATCAGTTGATCGTATAACCAAGTCAATACATTTGAATAATACAAATGTAATTATTCATTGTTCAGATGGTTGGGATCGGACTTCTCAAGTATCAGCGTTATCTCAACTTTGTCTTGACCCTTATTATAGAACTTTGAAAGGATTTATGATACTTGTTGAAAAAGAATGGACTAGTTTTGGATTCAAGTTTGCTACAAGAGCCGATCATGGTGGGTGTATTGGAGCGATTATGAAGAAGGAAATTAAAAGTGCTCTGGTTCAAGATGAGAATAATCAAAATGAACTGAATTCTGGACAGTCTTTGGAAAGTTCGATGTATGGTGAATCCCCGCAAAATGATAATTCACAAAGTGTAACAAGTATCGGCAGTGGAGCAGCAGCAAGTGTATCTTCTTTTTTCCAGAGAGCTGCAAGAGCTGCCAGAGAAATCAAAAATACAGCCCAGAATGGGCTTTCATCATCACCAAGTCCTGAGGATGGTGCTGATGGTAGTGGTTACACATCGTCATCTTCCATCTACAGTGGCAGCAGTGAGAAGTCACCTATATTTCACCAATTTCTCGATTGTGTTTATCAGATATATCGACAAAATCCAACACAATTCGAATTCAATAGTCGATTTCTCAAAAGACTATTTTATCATTATTACTCGTGTCAGTACGGTTCATTTTTGTGTGATTCGGAAAAGGAGTTATATGAAGTATATAAAGTTCAAGATAGCACAGTGTCAGTGTGGGACTATTTTAATTCTCGGCCTGCAGAGTTTTTGAATAAACTGTATACAAATGATACAATTGAGGATAATGATGGTGTTATATTTTTCAATTTTGCTGATCTTAAATGGTGGTTTGAACTATACGGAAGAAGTGACGAAGAAATGAATGGGTTATCCAATTCTCTTGATCGAAAATTTGCACAAATGGGATTAAATAGGAAAGAATAGCATTATAATATAATTTCATACAAAGATATTTCTGTACTCGTTTGGGTTGTCTGTATCTTTTGTTAATCAACCCTTGCTTCTGTTCTTTTATACTTGATCTGCATTAATGTGGAGAAGCACTAACAGCCGGTCCCTTTAAAAAAAATCAAACCGAGAAATAAAAATTATTTCCGATTTCGCAATTTAAGAATCATCAACAACAGTGATCTTCTTTTTCTTTCTGTGTCACCATTGCTAGTCTCAAAGATGATCAGGGTCGTTGTTAAAACAGTTACCAGACTAAACTCACAATGCAAGTTTTACAGTACTGTTTCCGGAGGCGTGCAAGGAGTTGAAGGGCGAGTGCCGCGTGTTAATCAGAGATCAGAAAACACCAACAGTTTGTCAATAACAGACCCTTACCTAATATACCTTGGTTACATTCAACAAGGGATCCTAGAAAAAGATGAATCACAATTACGAGTAATGAAAGAGTTTCAAAAATTGTATCATCGAGTTCTTGATTATACTCCACCAGAAGAATTGCAAATACAATTGAGTCTCATATTGCGACAAATTGAAGTTAGCCAAGCCAAGGAGACTAATCGTGACAATAAGTTCAATCCTATGAAATTGTTTCAAAAAGATCCCGAACACAAAAGGAAACAGCTAGTAAGATATATGACTGATGAAGAAGAGCTACAAAACTTTGCATCTCCCCAAGGATTATTGATTAACGGTGAAGTTGGTTGTGGGAAATCCATGCTAATGGACATTTTTGCTGCATCTTTACCGCATAAATCCAAGATGCGGTGGCACTATAATAACTTCATTTTGTGGGTTTTTAGTGAAATGCATAATATCCAACAACAGCGACAACTTCAAGTTGGTTTACAAAAATATACTATGGAGAATGAATTTTTACTATACGAAGTTGCTCAAAAGATGGTTCAAAAAAATTCTATTTTGATGTTGGATGAGTTTGTCTTGCCTGATATTGCTTCTGCTAATATTATCAAAATATTGTTTACGTTTTACTTCAAATTAGGAGGTGTATTGGTTGCAACGTCAAATAAATTACCAGAAGAATTATATTCTACTGATTTCAGTAAGCGTAAATTCAAAGATTTTGTGGGAATATTGAATATGAGATGTCAGTCGATTGACATGAAATCGGAAAAGGATTATCGTACTTATTTTGCTAATGAATCTTCAAAAATTCTGTATATGGTGACTAAAAAAGATAATCCGGAAAATGAGAAAGATTGGCTAAAGTTATTGAAGATTGAAGCTTTGGGTATTCCATCAGATTCACATTTGCTTGATGAAAGAGTTTCTTTGGAAGATTTAGGAGATGGGCCATCTTCGGTGACAGTTTATGGGAGAGTCACTAATATACCTTTATCATTTAACAATCATAGCGTATGCTATTTGGATTTTAAGGATATATGTCAAGGGTTGTACTCATCATCAGACTACATTACTATTGCATCTACATTCAGATGTATTATATTGGATAATGTTCCAGTGATGACAACAAAAATGAAAAATGATGCTAGAAGATTCATCACATTTTTAGATGCAATTTATGAGTCTCGATGTCAGTTTTTTATGAGGAGTGATATTGAGATAGATTATCTTTTCTTTCCGGACGTTTTAAATTCAGATAATAAAGAGTTGATGGATTATGTGAAAAGTATTCAACCCGAAAGTGGAAATGAGAATATCATGGAAGTTCAAGATGAGGAAATGTTTGCTCGTACATCAATAGATATGAATAACCCATACCGTCCAAATATTTCTACTTACGATCAATCGTATACCAAGTCATTTGATGATTTCAAGTCAGCACAGAAAGAGAACATAAACAACGAATATATGAACACCAGAGCCTTTACAGGTGACGATGAAAAATTTGCATTCAAACGAGCTGTTTCTAGAGTAAAGGAAATGGTTGCTTCTGAAACCTGGAGACTTAATGATCGTTGGGTGCCATTGGATCATACTATGAGACCATGGGAGTCACCAACTGCAGGTAACAACAATAAGGCGAAGAATTCAGACTATTTGGTTACAGACGAAAACCAAAAGCTAGACAAATTATTGGAGGAAAAGGGTATTAAAAATATTACATTGGAGATAGCTGAGTCATTACCACGGGAATATTCTCGAAGCCAAGGGGTTCTGTTTAGACTATTAAATTCTAGGATTGCTCCGATTTTTGATAGTTTGCAACATTATTGGGCTATAGGGAAATGGTCTCCTGAAAACGGAAAAAGGTTAAAAGATTCCATTGCCAGAAGTTGGATAAGATCAAGTGTTCGAAAGAAATAATGATGAGCCAAATCTATTATTTTAGTATAGACAGAGAATCAATATACATATTCATTCTATTTTTCACTCCTGTAGTACTTTTAATGCATTTAACAAACCTGATAAAGAGTGTAAAACAATGGAATATCCTTGAATTATTAGATTAATTGAACATAGTTAGAAGGAAATTGTCCTATTTTTCCGTTTAATTGCCTTTCCCACCAAGTTCCATTCCCAACAAGAATCTTGATTTTGTCCCCTTTGGAAAATCGCAAGTCTAACTCTTCTTGTCCAGCAAAGTCATGTAAAGCATAGCAGTATGATTCTTTAGTTTTATTATCATCATTGTTTGATTCTGCTTGGTGTGACGTCAATATAGATGTTTCTATTTCTTGAACAATTGGGTCATTCATGAGCATAAAGTCGGTAACAATTTTATTCACATCATTTTCAATGAACTCAGTTTCTTTGATTCTTTCAGCAACTTGATAACAGAAAGTTAAATGGACGTAATAAATATGAGCCTGGACGTACCCCATTACCTCTTGTGTTAAACGTATCAAAAGTGGTAGCTCTCTCACCAATAATGAATTTATCCTTGTATACCTAATTTTGGTATCGTCAAGTTTTCTTTCTAAGGAATAAAGTTGGTTGTTTTGTTTTAAAGTGAGCTCGCTTTGCTCTTGTTTTAGCAATAATGACTCATGGTCATTGTAAACTTTATCATAATCCAATAATGCGGTTTTCCGCAATTCAATCTTCTTGAAGACAGCTTTATAAATTTTAGTTATTTCCAGTAATTTTTTCTCCACAGAAGATACCAAGTGGTCAATTTCGTTTTCAACAAAAACATCTTTGACTTTATGCTTATATTTGGTAATTTTAGACCAAGTGGCATAAGCGTCCTCCAAGATTTGACTGTCGCTCTTCAAATTGGTGTAAGGATCAATTAAGTTCTGGAAACTTTCTGCTGAACAAACGGAGTTGGACAATACTTGATTCATACTTTCACCAAAGACTTTTGTGTACTTTATCAACTTCTTGATGGAAGCGTCAATTACAAGAAGTTCCTCGTCCAATTCATTGAAAGTTTGATCGACAGTGTAAGAGCCGCCAGCAAACTTGATTTTTTGTTTTAATATTTGAGGAGTTCTTTTGAGTCTATTCCAATGAAATTGTTCATTTCCTGTAATTCTCTTATCGACAATCTTTAAATGATTTGAAACCAAATTGGAAAGCTTGTTGATTTCGGAACTCATTACTCAATCGGTAAGATAATATAAATCTGCAAAAAAAAAGATGAAGTGTAACTTTTTACTAGTAGATCATTTAGTATTTTTGTGTGTTTTGTGGAGGAGTAATTATTTGTTGTATCTTATACTTTTTGCAACCCAGGTATTCTCAGTCACTTTAGTTAACAATCTACCCAAACCAGTTTCAAATGTCTAATGATAACACAGTACAGGTCAATAAACCAGAAACCTTAGCATCAATTCTTGAGTATTTGCAACAGGAAAGTATCTTTAGTGCAGAGGACAAATGCAGTCAAGATGAGATACTAAAAGATTGTCCACAATTCTTTGTAAACGATCCAAGCAAAAAACTTAATTGGCAACAGTTGGCAGAATGTTTTGAGGATGTCTTTACAAAGTATACTGCAGAAACCTGTGAGTTGAAAGAACAAATTGAAGAGCTAGTTCAAGTACGTCCCATTTCATTTTCCCATTATTGGCATTTAAATCCATTACTAACGCTTATTTGTTCTCCTAATAGAAACGAAAAACACTATTTGAAAGTTATGAAAAGCTCGATCAGGAAAGAGCTAAAGCTCGGTAAGTTTAAACGACTTCTGGTCAATCTTAGTTTTCTTTTTTCACATATTAACAGTATAATCTTAGTATTGAAAAATCATTGAGTTGGATCATTACCAAAGAAGACAACTTATCAAAGTTCAAATCAGAAGTGAACACTTTGTTGCAAACCACAGACTCGGAAGATAAGCCAGCAAGGGACAAGGTAACTTAGAATGTGTGGTGCTAATTTTCACTAACTCGCTATTGTTATGCTCTGTATGATATTGCTTCTCCATGGTGAGTCAATTGAAGTAGGTGTTATACATCAAATCCTTTATGGTTTATGCCAATAAATATAATGCAACAGAATCATCGCATCTTAATACTTCATTGGTGCTTTCTGTAATTTTTTTTCGATCTCACAAGTCCCAGATTCTGATGTCCGCGTAACACCACTACAACATTAGTTAAGGACAAACTCGTGCAAATCCCATAATGCTACGAGGTCTCATCAAACCGTTTCTTCCGGTCACTCAACTCCCTTTATCTTGCTCAAGAAGATATTTATTTATTGCCTCTATAGGAAATCCTGAGCCGCAATACGCTAATACCAGACATAATGCTGGACATAGATTGATGAACCAATTGATTGATGTATACTGGAAAGATCATGTTTACAAGAAAGGTCCTTATTATCTATCCACCAAATATTCCAATCTAGTACTTTTCAAATCCAATGATTCACTAATGAACCTACAAGGGTTGCCAATTTCGAAACATTTTGGTAAACATGATCAAGGCAAATCTGCTTTGGTGGTTCTTCATGATGAATTACAGGTTGATTTAGGTAAATATCAGATCCGTAAACCTGGTACAAGCTCAAGAGGACATAATGGATTGAAGTCCATTGATAAGTATCTCAAGAATAGATATTTTAAGCTTGGAATAGGTATTGGTCGCCCGCCAGCGTCACAATCAGTGGTGCACTATGTCTTGAAAAAGTTTCTGCTGCAAGAGTTGGATGTGATTGATTGGGAAGTATTACCAAAATGCGTAAAAGATTTAGAGAATATGGTTATAAAAGATTTAGAACTACAAAGTGGTAAGGAGAAGATAAACGGCATATGAAGTATTGGTCTCGTATTACCACTACTATTATGGGGTCATCTCTTCTTCTACAGTGGAAAAAAAACAGAAAAATAATATTAAAAATAAAATTAGTATTTAGCTACAATGAAAATTTTTGCCCTTCTCTCTTTAAATTTTTTTTTTTTTTTTCTTTTTTAGTAACCAGTAATAAGGATCTCATCTCAGTGTTCACTATTCACCCAAGTTCATAACGCATTATGTTAAAACAGTTGAGTAGATCGTTGGGAATACGATCAAGCCCCATAGTGGCAAATTTAATTAGATCCAAACAAGTTTGTACACGTGGATTTCATATTTCCCTTGTTAAACAAAATACTAGTTCTAAGGTAAATGAAATAACTGACATCACGAGTGGTAGTCTCAAAGTAAAGGAAGATGCTGCCGGATCTGATCTTCCATCAACCAAAACAGATAAAAAATCAAAACTGGAATCATTCCAACCTGTTAAATTTGAAGACTTTAAAGGAAAGGGATATATTCATGATAGTATAATCAACTCATTACATAAAAATGATTTTAAAGAATTGACGCCAATCCAACAAAAATCTTTAGTGCCTATTTTCAACACCGAAAAGGGTTTGGTGTGTAGAGCAAAGACAGGTACAGGTAAAACTTTAGCATTTGCTGTGCCAACATTACAGTATGCCTATAAAAATAGAGGTAAAGGTGTCAGCACCGTCGTTTTGGTTCCAACACGTGACTTGGCTTTTCAAATTGAAGAGGAATACAGAAAGCTTATCTCCCATTTGAAATATAATGAAAGACCTAATCTTGAATTGATTATAGGAGGTCAGCGGACATCGTTTAACCCTAGACGTCCAGCAGAAATCGTTATTGCTACACCTGGTCGTTTGGAAAAAGAATTACAAACGGATCGTAAACTTGCCAAGTGTTTTAGCAATGTAACATACCGTATTTATGATGAAGCTGATAGATTGTTAGATGTTGGTTTTGAGAGTGTCTTGAATGAGATTGATGGCCTTCTTTATAAAGTAAGAACTACCCCTAAACCAATCAAATCATTATTGTTTAGTGCAACTGTTGATGAAGCTATTTCTGAGTTTTCCAAAAAACATATTCATCCAGAATATGAATTCTTAAACACTGTTACCAAAGATGATTTAGAGATCCCGGAGAATATCCATCAACAGTTGATTGAGTGTACTGATGGTATTGATAAAGTTAATGTCTCTCTTCTGGAATTACATGGTATTATGAAGCAACACAATGATTATAAAGTGATTGTATTTTTACCCACCAAGACTGCTGTTGATTGGTTTTATGAATATATCACAAATGCATTAGATGATGAATTATTTGAATTATTTTCAAAGCCACCAAGAGTCTTCATGTTACATGGTGGAAGAAGTGTCCGTCAACGTTCTGCTGCCTTGAAAGGATTTAAGGTAGCAAAAAAAGGTATTTTAATCTCCACTGATGTTGCTGCCAGAGGTATTGACGTTAAAGATGTAACCAATGTTATACAAATGTTCCCTTCTGTGGAAATTGCTGACTATATCCATAAAGTTGGAAGAACAGGAAGAGCAGGAAAGAAAGGAAAGGCATCATTGTTTGCCACTCCCGCTGAATTACCATATGTTCTGTTATTGAAAAGAAAGAGAAAAGTTAAGTTTCAAGAGGTTATCCAATCTGAGAAGTTAAACAGTTCAAACATTATCGATCAAATTGAATCTCCTTTGGATTCAACAAAGGAATTTTTAGCCACAATGGTTGGTTATTTACAACAGTTGCAAAGTGCTCATCGTCTTGATTATGATCTGTTAGTGATTGAGAATATGGAACTATACCGTAAGCTCGTTAGAGACGATAAAGCTATGTTGGAAAGCAGAATTTTGAGTAGGATTGGAAAAGGCATCAGTGCTCATGTCAAACGTAGATATTTTACAAGAACAAGGTATCAAAGTCATGATGATGCTGAATTTGATTCTTATTCTGATTTCTCAAGATCTGGTATGTCACAAAGACCTAGAAGCAATGATAGAAGTAGTAAAATGACATTTAACGGGAGAGGCAAATATGGAAACAATAGAAATAACGATTGGTCTTATCAAAATAAGAACAGGTATAATAATAATAATAATAGGCAAACCGAAAGATCGTACGACAGTGATAGGAAATCCCATAATGACTGGAAATATGAAAAAAAGTTTGAGCATAGAAGAATTCGTGATCATGACGAATAAGACAATAGTATTGTAGTTTCTTGATACCAAGGAAAAGAGAAGAGGTCGATAAATATCTTGTAAATAAGACTTTAAATTTTGTGTATATTAGTGAATAAAATAAAATTATGAAAATGCAAAACGATACCAAAGGTAGAAATAAAAAGAAAACTTGCAAAAATGAAGCAAGAGACTACCCAAGTTATAAGTGACATGGAATTCTGTAGTATATATTATAAAGTGCAACTTAACGTTTTTTGGACTTTTTGTATCTTATTGGTATAAATGGTGATGATAGTTTTTTGGATTGAGGCAGAGGTGACTTTTCGTTCAACTCGTCCTCTGGATACTCTATGGCAACGTCACGGGTGAGAATCACATAAACTAACAAGCAAATAATAATTATACTATTGAAAATGGAGACTCTTTTTTGGAATGTCAATTCACTTGACAACAACCCAACTTTTTTATTTGTTTCTGCTAACAATTGTCTGTGACTGTTTTCCTGCATTTTGAATAGATTCCCATATTGTTCATATAGCTCATAGTAAGACTCTTTGAAAACCATTAATTGATTTATTAAAGTACTATTAACAGAACTGATTAACGTGTTGAAATTTGTGGTTTGTCTTTTCTCCAAATTCGAAAATGCAGTTGATAACAATTTCAGTTGTTCTTCAATGTAAAGTAAAGATAATGTAGCATTCGACTCTAGTAAAGATAACCGTTTCATTATATTTTTGTAAATAGATTCTTGTGTAGTGATGGCTGTAGTTGTCTTTGCCGTGGTTACTTGAGGCTCGGCGTCGCTTGGTACACAAAACTCTTGATTAGAACTATTAAACGATTTTAAAAACTCATTTAATTGTAAATGTGGTAAGCGAACTCTGCATTCATTTAATGTAGTCTGGTTGATTAATAAAACATCTTCTTCAATCGTTTGTGGTGTTGCTGGCTCTTCCTCCTTTATAGCACCCATATGCTGATTCCCTTCCTCATCTTCTTTGAATTCATCCATCATTGTCTTCCCATGAACTCTCACTATTGATATTGGACAATAAAATTCATTGCCGTAATGACTTAAAATTTCTAATTTCAAGTATCTAGCCCAAATTAAAGGATTTTCGATCTTGAAAGTTTGCACATCACGAATATTGGATGCAGTAAACTGTCCTAACTCTTTCCAATTCTGTGATGGGAACCGATCACTTACACTGATTCTAATATCTTTGAAAATGGATGAAAAAAACTCAAAATTACCAATTACTACCAGATCGACAAGTATATCTTGACATAGCTCAATAATCACGTACTTGTGTTTGACGGAGCATTCATTCAACAAGTATGAATCTTTATTCTCTTTAAGAATGGCAGATGCACCTTTAGCTTGGGCATTTGTTTTCATAATGGTTGCTGCACAATCAACCGATGCAAAATTAAACTTGTCCTTGTAAACCTTCCCGTCGGCCTCCATTAAAGTGACGTTAGTTGATATAACCGATGAGTGGTTTGAAGGTGTAATAGATTTCGATTCTGATGATCCATTCATTGAGTAATTGTTAGATGTAGTAGTATTGGATTCTATTTTTTGCTTTTTCCATTCTTCAAAGGACATGAAATGACATTCATCAAGCACGGAATCATTCTTCTGCAGATTCTTGTTGCTGTCTGTTTGTGTAGTCGCAGGAGATTGTAACGCTAGGAAATCATTGTTATGAGGAGTATCAATGGAACTATAATTTTTTTGGAAAAAGACTGGAATGTACTGTATTAAAGGAGAATAGTCCAAAGTTCGATTTGATCGTGGTGTATATAGGTCGGATTTATTCACTAAACTTGTCAGTGTGTCCAGGCTATTTTCTTGCGAGAGGACACAGCTTGATAGACATGAAATATAGACTAATGCATGCCAAATATATATCATTAGATTATTATATGTATAAATTTGTCAAAGTTAAGTTGACAATGTCTTGCGTGTTGTAATATCTGATTATCTTTATCGTTAAAAGTGTAATTATAATTTGTTTTTTCTTTTTTTTTTGCTGTTTCAAGTTTGATTGAGCATCACCATATCGAACTCTCACGAGAAGACGTTTGCTAGGTGCCACAATTTAATAAACTAAATTAAATTGCTGTCAATTGAGATTTACAGGAAAGATTACAAATACAATATCTTAACTTTATCATAGTTTTAAAAAGTTTATATATTCTATATTGTATCTATATTAATAATAATTAAATATGTATCGAATCTCGTTCGTTTATATAATTGTTGTCTACGTTGTTTTGTTTTCTCTTTAAATCAAGGCAGCAGAATAATCCTCTTTACAAAGTTTCAGTCTCACTGTCTTACCCCATTTGTAAAATGTAAATGGAATCAAAACCATAGCTAATGCAACAAAGGCCAATAACCAACTAGCCCATTGTAAACCTAAGCCTTCGTACATTTGAGTAACAAACAATGGGAATGCAGCACCTCCGGCAGATCTCAAAAACACTTTGGTGGCTAAAGCTGAAGCTGCATATTTGGCGTAGGTATCAATGATGTAGTTATTTAAAGAGTAATAAATCAAAACCATACCGTAACCAAAGGCAATACCTGATGAGGCTGGACCAACCCAAATAATATGTTTGTAAGATGTAGCACCTAAAATGAATAATGCAATACATGGGAAAGGAGCTCCAACCATGGCACCCCATAATCTATCTTCTGGTTCTGGTTTTCTTCTTTTCACCAATTTTGAATATTCGACTTCTAAAACATATGTTGTGATAACAGCAAAGCCTGCACCAATAAGAATTGGAATAAACATTAAACCGATTTTATCATCACCAAATCCGTACAATGTACTAAAGATGTATGGATAAGCAAAGAAAAAAGCATATAAATAAGCATAAATTAAAGCAACAAAAGCACAAACCAAATCCAATAATGGTTCTGTTACAACAAATTTTAATGGTCTAATCAAACATTCATTTACCATTTCTTTAAATGACAATGGTGTAGCTTCTTGTTCAGTCATTATCTTGTCGTTTCCTGTTTCCTTTCTTAATTTTTTGGCTCTTCTTTTCAAGATAACTGGAGCATAGGTTTCTGGCATTAAACTCACCATAATCCACATTACACCAGCAAAGGCCATGTTGACCCAAATAATCAAATCCATTCTTTCGGTGTCAGTTGCAATAAATCCATTGACGATCAATGAAATGACAGGACCAGAATAAGGACAAAAACTGAAAAATGATAAGGCAAGACCTCTGGTATCATTATGCATATCTACCAAACTTGCACCAGCAATTGAAAGAGCAGATGATGCAAAAACACCACACAAGAAACGGCAAACCAATAATCCTCCAATATTTGGAGACAAGGCACAGGGAATGTTGAAAATGACGTACAAACCGAATGATATAAAGTAAGTGGGTCTTCTTCCGTACTCTTCTGACATTGGGGCCCAAAGCAAAGGACCAACACAGAACCCAATAACCATTAAGGAAACTGTTAAAGTAGAAACTTCAGTCAGCACGTGGTATTTGTTATTAACAGTGGAAAGTCCTCCAGATAAACAAGATGAACCATAAGCAGCAGAAATGACAAACATGGAAATTATAAAGGTGTACCACCATTTCAACCACATTGGCCAATTGTGTGGATTTTCTGGATCACCTACTTTAAAAGTGACAAATTCTATTTCTGAATCCAAGCCTGCTAGTTTCTCTTCTTCTTGAATAGTTTTCACTCTTCCTATGGATTGTAACGTCACCACTGGAACCAACCCGGTAGTGGTTTCCAAAGTATATTCTTCAGGGAATATAGGATTTTCAATAATTGGACCATTTAATTCTGGATGAGGTATAGATGATGTTAATCCCAAGTCGTGAAGGGATTTTTTGGTTTCTGTTCTTGTTACAGTCAATTGAGGTTCTGTACTTTTCTCGGAATGTTGTGTATCCGAAGAATTTATTGATTGTGCTTCAAGATCTGGCTGGAATGCAGTTGGGTTAAACTCTTGAGCAGTGATTTCTGAATCTGAGCTATCGTCGTGAGACACCATGACTGATAATCGTTATTAATGATATAGTATATAAGTGTTCTTGTGGAAAGTATGAAATTCCAAATGAAATATTAAACCATCTGTATATAATTTTAGGGGAGAAACAAAGGGAATACAAGGTATATTTATATTACTTGAGGTATTTTTTTTTTGGCAAGTCAGATTTGTTGTCATTGTATTAGCCGTAATAATAGAAATCCATTTGGAACAACTGCGGTTGCATCCCTTCGTGGTATGGAGCCGCTTATCCATCTATTTTAAGAAATATTGTTGCACGAAAAGTCCATAATCGCAATCCAGAAAACCCGAGAATGCGCGTACACAAATGACGGTTATTGGTGAGAATACCATTAATTTTTCCATGGGAAGGGAAAAAAAAAAAACAAAAGCAAGCTAATTACATTCTTGGCTATTTTATGATCACTATCAACTGAGAAATTTTCCGACTATCCGTTGATAGTTTACAAACGAGATTCAAGATCTATAAAGTATTCTATGCCTATTTTTTCTGCAGGCACGAGTTAATTGACTACCACCTTGGGCTGAGACTACCTGGCTTAGCTGAAGGTGCAATCTTACAATAAATCGTAACATGGGGGGAACATCTAATTCATAATGGCCAAGTCACGTAATTATGTGAATATTTGAACAAACTAAGTGATGTTATCCACAATGAAGCAAGTGAATAGCGAAAAGAAAAAAAAAAGAAACATCACTTGATTTATCCATGGAATACTGTAACACAATATGCAGGATATGGATGAGAATTTTGATAACAAATAAAGCAATCATGCTTATCCAGGGAAAACAAAAGGCTTAGTGCGTGTATCTGTGGCTAATTTGTCGATTATGATTCTAACCACTATTGTTTCATACGTTCAAGAAAAAAAACGAAACAATCAAACAATGCCAAACAAAACCAAGAGAACGAGAAGTATAAAACAGTTTTTTTAAGCACGTTATCTTATGTGGTTATTATTTATATTTGGTTTTCTCTATTACTTTTCTTCTTCTACATACAATAAGTTTGTGTATTGTTTAATGTTTGATCCGGATTGATCACTCAAACAATTCGAAGATAAGATTTTTGAATATCTTGGCTTTCCGATAGCAACAATGATCCATTTTTTGTTCTTGGTATATGTACATACACACTTATAATACGTTTGCATGGAAAATGTCATCCACCTTGGCTTTATTGTTGTCTGGAGAATGTTCTGTTTTCTTTATCAATTGGGTTACTTGATTCAAATCTGATCCAGTGATATACTCAATAAATGCTCCTATTTCAATATTTTCGTGATTTCCAGATAATCCATCGTAAGCTTTGTGTGAGAGCAATTTCGACTTAATAGCAGGAGAATTGGTGTGAGCATAAATGTTAACATCTACAGCAGAGTGACCGTGAGTGGTCCATCCAATTTGAGCTCTAATTGAAACAATATTATTTAACACGTAAAGCAACTCCCCAGCATTGTTTGCCTTTTCGATGATCAAATCAACGTCTTTCGCAGTGTAATCACTAATACCCAAATCTTTCTCTAATATTTCATGCTTGATAAAGTTTGTGAATTTCTTGGTATTGTCTTTCTCCTTATAGTGTACCACCTTGTGTGACAAGTAGTCCCCGGAATGAGTGCTGTTCAATAATACTTCAGGATACCACAAATAATCAGGATACAGCTCAGAAACTTGTCTGGCAACAACTAAACCACCAGTTTCATGGTCACTGGTGGAAATTGCAACGGTTTCAATTTCACTATTGTCGATAAACTTGATCACTTCCTCAAATGCTCTATCGTAAGCTAAAACCTCTCTCACATGTGCGGCAGGATCATTGTGGTGTGAAGCGTGGTCAATTCTAGAACCTTCAATCAACAAAAAGAACCCTTGTTCAGAGTCCTTGGTAGCCTCTGATAAAGCTGTTAATGCAACTTGAACTTGTTCAGCTAATGAAGGGTATTCTGAATCCTTACGTTCAATGTCATATGGAATGTCTGTGTTAGCTAACAATCCCAATAATGGCAATGATACGTTTTTCCCTCCCTGTAATTGATCGAACAGCACTCTATCACCGACATATTGCCATTTATCGCTGTACTCTTTAATCAAATTTCTATTGTCAGCACGACAGCCACCTTCAGAAGTTGGTAAAAAGTGGCATCTTCCTCCACCTAAAATAAGGTCTACTGCTCTTCCAAATGGGTATTCACCTAATTGATGTTGGGCAATCAAATCTTCCTGAAATCTGTAATCAACATGAGAGCTAAATGCAGCAGGAGTGGCATCGGTTATTCTAGTAGTGACCACTAAACCAGTGTAGTAACCTTGTAATTTTAATGCTTCTAAAACAGTACCACATGGAGTCTTGTCTGGGGTTACACCAATTGCACCGTTATACGATTTCAAAGCACAAGAAAATGCAGTGGCCCCAGCAGCCGAGTCTGTAACCAAACTGCTCGAAGATCTTGTACGAGAGGACCCAATAAGATATTTATCAAGAGTCAAAATATCATTAATGGCCAATTTATCTCTAAATTGTCTAAATGATCTAGCTGCAGATAAACTAGCTGGACCCATACCATCAGTAACCATCATGACAATGTTCTTTTTCTTCTGGGGATTCAATAAAGGCCCGGTATTATCATCGTTATCAGAGTGTTTGGCAAATATGCACAAATATGCAATGATACCAATGGTTATAATATTGAGCAAATAAGACAAATTTCTTTTAATGCCTGATTGTTTCTTGTTCCAACATGTTAAGCTATCGCCTCCAAGTAAAGGACTTTGATCATTTGATAAACCCATGATGGAATATGTAGCAATAAAAAGGTTGTCTTATCAAACACTAGAGTTCAAGTAGAGAAAAAGAGGAGAAAGAAAAGAAGAAGGGAAAAAAATGTGTAGGAACGTGTGGTGGTGGTGGAGTCAAGTGGACGACGAAGATGTGTTTTGGTGAAGTCAAGAAAAAAAAAAGAATTGATAAGTAGTTGGTTAATCAGTCAGTCCATTGCAACAACGCGACAGACAGACAGAGAGACACAGAGAGAGATTTACTTCCGCTATCGCGAAGTTCAATTACGAATTATTTTATTCAATTTATAATTGCACAAAACATTTTTGATCTGAAATATTATTTTGGTCCATGTTGTCTGGTTACATCAACCTGTGATTATTATTGAGACTATTCTTGTCAACTATAGGTAAACAGAAATAAACAAGTAAATTGGGGGAAACGGTGAACAGTAGTGTAAAGATAGGTTTTACAATCCAGACGTATTACTAATTATTCGAATTTGATTGGTTCTTAGCGGTTGTAAGATGGCTTTCAACAAATAGGGTCTATAGTTTTTTATAAAGCTGTTACTACGTATTCTCCATTTTATTTACATGGTGATGCATAGTTGTTGTTTTCTGGGCAACTACCAGATGTGATAAACTATTTGTCTGACCTGAGGAATTGTTGAGAGTTGTTGAATCTGAGTCATTGCATCTAGTAAAGTTAACATAATGCAAGCTTAATCTACTGTAGTCTTCTCTTTACACACTATTATGTACAATACCTAGGCTGGATATCGGGTTATTATATCTATGTATGAATACTATTCCATTTTGATGATTTACTCTTCAACGCTTAGAAATCGTCAACAACAACTGCATTATTTCCAATTTCGTTTGAAATCATTTTACCAATGGATAAGTCCATAATTGATAAACCAACAATCTTTTGAACTGTAATACCAGTACTCTTGTCTGTAACAGTAGCATCAAAATCTGCACACAACTCATGGATTTCAATCAATTGGGTTTCATCAAACTCGGCTTGTATCAACTCACCAGCTTCATGCAATGTATGCTCCTTAGAATCAACTATGATAGAAATGCCCTTTTGTTTGAGTTCTTTACATAAATCCAAATCCAACTCAATCATATGAGGCTTGTACGAGCCAATCAAAGATATGAATTTGGGGACTTCTGGGTTTGTGTTCAAATATTCCTTTTTGATTATTGGAGACGTTGCTGGAGTACATCCAAATATAATTGAACTATTTTGAACATGAGGAATGAATCCCAGTGATTCATCTTGATACAGGAAACTGTTAAACTTGACGTTTTTGAATTCCTTGGAAAGTCTGTCTGCTAATTTCTCAGCATTTTTCAATGTACGATTTAAAATATTGACTTCTTTAATTTTACCTTCATACAATAACAAGGCTAGTTTGATGTGCCAGTAAGCTTGCAAACCGACACCGAAAGCACTCAATTCTGGTAAAATGTTTGCATTGCTAGGGGCAATTAACTTTGTCAAACCTAAACTACTTGCCAATGCCGTTCTAAAAGCTGTCAAGTTATTGGCATTAATTACTGCCTTCAATTGTCCGGTGATTTCATCCATTATCAATACACATCCTTGGAATCCCAACCCCTTGGAATTATTTCCAGGACCACCACTGATTACCTTAAGTCCTACTTCATCTGGAGATATGCATGGCATATATATGTGTGTGGTATCTGAATTGGGATTATTGGATGGTTGAACAGTTCTGGGAGGTACTATATGGTCAGAATCTTGGGAATAAGTTGTCAAACTCTTGAGTAATGTTGGTTGAAATGCATCGAGAATTGATTCTTTGGAAAGAGTTTTGTTCAAAAACTCAGTCACTGCCTGATCAGATATCACCTTCATTTCGCAAAATCTTAATTTCAAGCAGTACAAGTAGTTTTTTAAAAAGTGGTTCACTAAAATAGCTTTGGAGAAAGGGGTTTATTAGTTCTATTTATACTAAATCTTTGAATGAAAAAAAAAAATGGGGCTAGAAATTGGATTATTCCGTTAACGGAAACTCCGATTTTCCCCAAAACAATTGCCCACAAGAAAAAATAGAGAATAAATACAACAAAAAGAGTTGCAATAAGCGAGCTCGAGTTGGCTCCTCGATATATTTTACCTATATCTTATTTAGCGTTAAAACTAAATCGCCAAATTCTTTTTTAAAACTCTCCAGCTTTGCATCCTCTGGGTGCAATTCATATATCCTGTACTTCATCGATAATTTCCGTAGAGATGAAATATGAGTTGGATCTTCTACACTACTTGCTGTTTCCAAAAATAACTTTTGTAAATCGTTCAAGTTGGTATGAAAATTTAATATTTCTTGACTTATCTGGGTACTCTTTCTTTTATTCGTTGTTTCCCATATTAGAAAGCTTGTTCTAAGATTGTTCAATGTCTCAATGTAATGTGGTTCCTTGAATTGGTTTAAATAATCAAAAGTGAAATGCCATATGATTCTTTCATAGAAAGGTGTTAATTTTCGTGTCTCTATTAGAGGGAGATATATGGAGTCAAAATTATGCTTCAAATTCTTAACGATATTTAGCGGCTGTTTCAAATCGTGATATTTCTTGAGCAACACAATCTGAATTTTGTAGACATCCAAATCCTGGAAATTGGTTGATTGTTTCAAATCTATCAAATCGATAGGTGATTTGTCCAAATCATGAAATCTCCGGTTTAATATTATATCTGTCAAAACACGAGGTGTTAACTTGTTATGATTTTGAAAAGTTTCCATGATGTCGAATAAAATCTCCTGGCTATCAACATTTGCTATAAAGGCACTCAAATCAACACGGTTCATCTCATAAAGTTGAGAATAATTAACTCCTCGATGATTTGTGCTTACATTGGACGATTTGATACCGTGCAAAATGTTACTTATGAACTTGTCAGAAACATGATCGTTCGCTATTGGTACATGTATAGGCACTTTATTGAATTGCTCCTCGACAGATCCTTTAGTCAAGGAATCGTATAATGATGGTTTGTATGTTTTGGTGGGTTCTGTTGGTTTGACTAATAAGTTGAGAGCTGCTGCTAGTGAAATATTCTCTTGTTTCCGATTTTTCGATCGTATAGTGCTTGTCCAAAAAAACCTTGTGGCAGACTTTAATGAAGACGATGTCATATCCAGCTTAGGTGGTCTAACATTTAACATTGAACTTGTCAATTTTGATTTTTGAGATTTTGCAGGAAGAGAAATCGGAATGGTCTCATAAGATGAAGGAAAAAAAAATGGCGAAAAAATAGCACACACACAGACACAAAGGATAATACTATCAGGAGGTGTATTGTTTAATAACAAATACTTAACAACACTAGTTAATATTTGAAAACGTAATTGAACAAAAGATAAAAAGGTTCTAGACTGTGCTGTGCTCTGATAGTCGATATATATTTTGTAGTTTAGTAGAATTTGTTTTCACTTTTTTTTGGTAAAATGTTTGTACAAAACTTTTACAATTCTATTTTAGCAAGAGAATAAAAGATTAACTTTACCAACGTTCCTAGAAAAAGTTTAAATAAATTAATAAATATGAATTGGAGAAAATAATACAAGTATAAAAATGCATATGTTATAATGAATTAACTATTGAAAACTATCATCCCATCAACCGCAACGCTAATTCAACACTAGCAAATGTACCTGCACTACAAGGTACAGCTCTTAAAAGACATGGTACAATACCTTTCCAGAAACCAGTTAATCCGTGATGTGAATAAATATATCTCAAAGCCTTTAAAGAGCTGCCACCAAATTTGCTATCTTTCCCAAACCCGTCACTCTGCACATTAGACTTTATAACATCTAGTGGGTACGACAGAAGCCACAATGCGTTTCCTGCAATAGCTCCACTAGCTAATAATTCTGGTGTACTTATTTGATCACGGCTTTTATAATGTTGCAAGTCTATTATTTTTTGAATCAAAGTTTCATATGTCAAAAACCAAACACCATAGGCTTGTATTTCACGAATCAATGTTATCCCAAATCCTCTATAAATACCATTGACAATACCCTGTTCTCTATATATCTTGCTAACAGTTTCACGTAAGGAGACTGGTTTCCCTGACGATTGACTCAATATACGCAATTGCTCCACTGGAGCTGTGACAGGGGTATTCACCACACCAGCCATTGCCCCGGCAATATAAGTTTGTGGCCACAAATTCAAGCTTGGCTGACCTGTGTATTGTAAAATTTGTCGTTTTGTCTCATGGAATCCGTAGAATTGAAGGGACACACAGACACCAACCCCAAATAATGGAGGCAAGGTCCCTTTGTAGAAAGCCAAAATTCCTTCATTCTTGATAACATTTTTGATGACCTGAAAAGAAGAAGTAGCTGATGTTGTCTGCAATCTTATTTTAACAAGATCGGCTGGTTGACCAATTAACACTTGTGTTGCTCCTCCCACAAAACCAGCTGCAATATCTTTGAGTTTTCTTGTCAAAGAATTGTCAACTGATTTGGTAATTTCCGTATCTAAAACAGTTTCTGCATTGGACATATTAGCTTTCTAAAAAGTCTCTCCAAATAATAATACAAAGAAAAGAATTAAAGGGAAAAAACTACCATCTAAAAGTGTGATAAATGAATTTGAAATATTATAATGGAGATCAATTTTTTTTATCAAGATATCAATTATCACTCACACTCACGTGCAAAATAACGCTACCATATAAAATGGTCGTGTATTTGTTGTATGTTGACTTTTTTTTTTGACCACGTACCACAAGTTAAAAGTGAACAAACAAAAACAACCATATTGAAAAGCGCTTGAAAAAAAAAAGGAATCACCGTATATTTTCAGTCGTTGTTTTTTTTTTGGTTTCACATTACATACTTGTGACTTTCTTTTTATTTAGATCAATTGTTCAAACATGTCTGGTAGAAGAAGAGCATATCCACAACCTCAGTATGCAACAGGACCAGCTGAAATGGCTACACCACCAGCTCCTAATCAGTTCCAACAACAACAACCCGTACAACAACCAGTGCAACAATATGGAGTTGACCAAATGCAAGGCCAATTTCAGCAAATGAATGTTGGTGGAGTGGGACCAACAGGAGTTCCACCAGCTCCACAATACTCATATCAACAACCTGGGCAGCCTCAACAATCACCCCAACTCAGTTATGATCCATATCAACCCCAACCTCAAGCAAATACTGGTGTGTACGGACAAGGCATGGGCGGTGTTCCACCATCAGCAGTGCCTGCTGGCGGAGCTGGATATGGCGGATATGGTCAACAAAACAACATCGGTTTAGGTGCTCAATTGAATGCTTTGTATACCACTGACTTATCAAGGGACCTTCCACCACCAATTGCCGAATTGTCCTTCCAACCACCACCAATAACATTACCAGATAATGCAACTTTGATTCCAGCATCTAAGACTGCTAATGCAACTCCTGAGTATTTCAGATCAACTTTGAATGTGGTACCAACCAATTCATCGCTCTTGAAGAAATCAAAGTTACCATTGGCTATTGTTGTTAATCCTTACAACGCTTTGAAAATTGAAAACGAAAATGTACCAGTCACCTGTGATACTGTCATTAGCAGATGTCGTCGTTGTCGTGGTTACATCAACCCATTTGTTACTTTGGCTGAGAATGGCAGACGTTGGAGATGTAACTTTTGTAATTTGTTGAACGACATTCCAAGCGCTTTTGACTATGACGAAATCAGTGGCCAAGTCAAAAACAAGTTTGACAGAGTTGAATTGAACCATTCAGTTGTCGAATTTATTGCTCCAAAAGAGTACATGGCAAGAGCCCCACAACCAATTGTTTACACATTTATTATTGATGTTTCTGTACACGCTATTCAAAGTGGTTTAACCGGTACCATAACCAGAACTATCTTGGAAAGTTTAGATAGAATTCCTAACGAAAATAAAACAGCTAGAGTTTCATTCATCGGTGTTGACTCCAACTTACATTATATCCGTTTCAACGAAGGATTAGAAGGTACCGAGATTTTGGTTGTTGCTGATATAGATGAGCCATTCTTGCCATCTCCAGGTGGTTTGTTGGTCAATTTGGATGAGAATAGAGAAGCGATTGAAAAATTATTGTTAGACTTTCCTTCTTATTTTGAAAACAATGCTAACCAAGGTTTTGCTTTGGGACCAGCTTTGAAAGCAGGTCATAAAATGATAAGCAACATTGGGGGTAAATTAGTATGTTTTGCTGCCACTTTACCAAATATCGGTGAAGGTAAGTTGAGTGTAAGAGACGAAGCTAGCGTTGCAGGTAAAGCTAAAGAAGCCAAGGCTTTATTAGCTCCAGCTGATAGTTTTTACAAGTCTTTTGCCGTCACATGCAATTCTTCACAGGTTACAGTTGATTTGTTTTTGACCTCTTCGGCATACCAGGATGTTGCCACTTTGTCAAACTTGGCAAGATATACTGCAGGGCAAACCCATTTCTACCCAGCATGGACTAGCAACAAATACGAGGACGTTGCCAAGTTATCTAAAGAAGTTAGCGATCATTTGTCACAAGATATTGCCCTTGAAGCTGTGTTAAGAGTCAGAGGTTCCACTGGATTCAGAATGTCTTCATTTTATGGAAACTTTTTTAACCGTTCTTCTGATTTGTGTTCATTCCCAACTTTCCCAAGAGATCAATCTTACCTTATTGAAATGTCGATTGAAGAAACAATTAACAAACCTGTGGTTTACTTCCAAGCCGCCGTTTTGCACTCCACATGTTTTGGAGAGAGAAGAATTAGGGTTATGAACTTGGCTTTGCCAACATCATCCAAGTTGGTAGATATTTATGCCTCTGCCGATCAGTTGGCAATCGCAAATTATTTCACTCACAAGGCTATCGAAAAAGCATTGTCCAGTTCATTGCCAGAAGCTAGAGAATACTTAATTGCCAGAGTCGTAGACATATTGAACGTTTACAGAAAAGAATTAGTTGCCGGAAACGTTTCTGGTGCTTCACCATTGCAAATTTCGACTAATTTGAGAATGTTGCCATTACTTTTGTTCTGTTTGACCAAGCATTTGGCTTTCAGAGGCGAGAGAGTGCCTTCAGACCACAGAGCAGCAGCTTTAAACAATTTGGGATCATCTCCAATTCCTCAATTAATCAAATCCATCTATCCAACTGTATATTCTTTGCATAACATGCCTGATACCTGTGGATTACCAGGAGTCAAAGAAGACGAAGATGATGAGGAAGGTGCTGGAGCAGAAATTGATGTTGTTCTTCCAGACCCAATTAACGATTCTAAAGCTTCCTGGGAAAACTACGGTTTATACTTGATTGATAATGGCAGCGAGTTGTTCTTGTGGGTATCTGGTAATGTCGTGCCAGGTTTAGTACAAGACTTGTTTGGTACCGAGAATTTGTACGAAATCCCAACTGGTAAAACTGAGTTGCCTGAGTTTTCTCTCGAGGAATCTGAATTCAACTACAGAGTCCGTCAAATTATTGGCAAAATCAGAGAACAAAACGATTCAATTATTTGGAAGAATCTCTATGTTGTTGTTGGTGCATCATCAAATGAACCAATTGAAATTTCACAACAACGTGATTTGATGGCTTTGAGAATGTGGGCTTCAAGCTGCTTGGTGGAAGATAAAACCGGCAGCGAACCATCGTATAGAGATTTCTTGACTTCTTTGAAATCCAAAGTTTCTCAATAAGCTCAATTCTTTTTTTTATTATCATTATTATTATTATTTGTTAGTAGGTCTCTAGTCTGAGTTGGAATATATAATGTTTATTCTGTAATGGTACTACGGGACCTACATGTTTGGGTATATATGAATTACATTTGATCGCTTACTGTATGTTTATTATTGATTTCGCCTATTTACTTGTAATCTATCATGGACAATGAATCTAGTAACATGTTCCTCTCTTCTTCTGACTTGAATGTCTCCAGCACTGATGTTTTAAGACCCTGGGAGTAAATTTTCAAATTCTTTGCAATTGGCCCACCTCTAGCCATTGCTGCCACTATACTTTTCTTAAATTTTTGATTTAATTTTGTCCAAAACAATTCTGTCAATGATTCCAGTTTGTAATATTTCAAGACTATTTCTAAAAAAGTTAATTTATCATCGTCACTTTCAGACTTCCAATCACTCAAAATGTCACTCAACTTGGTAAAATATTCACTCGATTCTTCTTTAACTTCTGTAAGGATTGCTGTAAAATTTCTTGGTGATTGTAATGCTCGTGATAGCTGAGCTGACGCAGATTGAACTTTTCTGGTAATAGTTGAGCGATCAAAAACATTGAAAAATTCACTACTATCCAATATATACAATGCAGATAAATGGGAATGTAATTTCTGATTTTTGCGTTCAAGGGTCGAAGGGTGGTTGAAGTCACCACTTACAACATTAATACACTGGGAAAGAAAATTTGATCTCTTTGATATGGCAATGGACTGATAATCTCGAATCAATTTCACTGACAATACGCTTACCTCAGCACCTTTTTCACTGGTTGCATCTTGATACATTTGATTGATTTGGATATGCAATTTGGCCAACCTTACCAAATCCCTCTCGTTCAGAACACTTGTCAATTCTTCTATTTGTTGAATAATAAAAATGAAAAAACTTGTGCCTCGCAACAACTCTAATGTTAAATGGATTCTCTTCAATGCTTTATTTAGTTTCATTGCCTCGTCAAATGGCTCGACAACCTCTTGCTTAATTCTCTTAAAAGGTGCATTGATTCTTTCAAGGTTGGGGTTTATCTGTGTAGTCAAAATCTTTTGATACTCGGCAATTTTCTGAAAATTTGATATCAATGATGAATAATTTGAAGAGGAAATCTTTTCGATTCTTTTATCACATTCTTGGATGTCAAACTTCAATTTTTTTATTGGTGTTACCAAGTCTAAATGTGGATTTTCTTGTCCATTAGTAGCTAGAAGCAATTCGTTCGCAAACTGTTGAGGATCAAAGTTTGTCTCCAAAAAAGCCTCAAAATCTTCTAGTTCATTCGTTGGATACTCTGTAGTTTGGCTTGTCATTTATGAATTAAATGTACGTCTATTCTCTGTTCTAAAGTCAATAAAGCATGAAAAAATGAAAATAATAGAGATCGCGGTTGAATAAATATTTAGATTGTCTGTTGTCGTGTAGTAGCAACACTTCGTAGAAGTGCGTACTATGAATCTCCTACTGACT
>OKKB01000181.1_pt1 | contig 34412 bp, 16 predicted proteins | sample 1613931 | NCBI WGS metagenome assembly OKKB01 (sample SAMN04436893, study PRJEB24849) | human gut metagenome | biome: human gut; feature: NICU; material: stool | host: Homo sapiens | place: USA: Saint Louis, MO | collected 2012-02-08
TGTTTTTGTATCTCTTTAATAAACTATACAGCTTAAAATTTAAATTTTTAAAAGAAATTTTTTTCTATATTCCTTGTGTATTGAAATGAAAAAAGAAAATAAGACTAAAAACTCAAAAACCAAAAATTTTAAAAAATTCAAATCAAAAGAAGGATAAGTCTTACAGGTTAAAATAATATTATAACAAACCCTAAAAAAAAAGGAATGATAGAAATTGGACATACATACATACATACGCAACCTGTTTTTGAAATCGGAAATCGAGAGATCATAGTATAATAATTATTACTACTTTCCCTTGAGTACATATAAGAAAGAAAAATATAAAAAATACAAAAAAATGAAATTGGAAATGTAACAAAATTGCTTGACACAAAACTATGGATTTAGTGCAATGATGGAAAATCTCATAAATAAGACCGTATTCGAAAAAGGGAAACTTGAAATGAGCTAATCTGTATTTTGTATGCATGTATATCTGTATGTAGATAAGTATATGTATGTGGGTTAGTTTTTTGGGGCATTTTATTTTTTGCGTTTTATGGTTATACATGTAATCCTCTGTACATTTTGTTTTTCTAGGTTTTAGTCAATCCTTAGTTTTTATCCCATTCATTATTTCATGTACCTCGCGTTAAAAATAGAATTTAGATTATATTCAATAGACAATACAGTAGACAACGAACCCAACCCAATTAGTGGTGGTACGTCTCATCTTCCCGTCCACATTAGACATTTTATTATTTACTTTTTTTTTAGTCTAGCATATACTCTTGAATGTTCTTCGGTCTTTTAGTCCAGATTTTACTACTCAGCCCTTGCTAAAACAATCGAGAACAATAACAATAATAATTATTATAATAATAATAAAAATAATAGTAGAGTTGACGACATTTAAAGAAAAGTTCATGCACCGGTGTTATTAACTTCTTGCATAATATGTGCCACCTGAATAATTGTTACTATTTATTATCTCGGGTGTTTTGAATTATTAGTATTATTATTGTTCAAAAAAAAAAATTCAAAATAGCCGAATCCTAACAAATCTGTATGTTTGTATGGTATGTATGAACATGTGTGACGACTTGAGGGATAGTCCCAAAAAACCAAATTTGCGGTTTTTTTATTTTGTTGTTTTTCATCATTATATTTTATTCTCCTTTCCGGATGTGTTGTTTATTGTAATCTTTTGATTGAAGTTAAGAAAGAGGCTCCAAGGTGCATATGGTTGATGCCTGTCATATCAGTAAACGTAAAATTACGCACTAAATTGCCACTGCCATATAAAAATAAAAAAAAAATTGTTCATAATCACGTGCCAGGATACAAGAAATTCAAGTCCAGAGCAAAAAAAATGAAATTGTGTTTTTTTGCAAAAGACTTTTGTAACAATAGAAGTATGGATAAAAACTTTTGCTTTATTGATCGGTAATTGATGCCTTAGTTGATTATCCTCGTTCTCTTCACCCCCCCTCCCCCTCCTCTCTATAAACCCAAGAAATATACTTTGATGAACAACATTGTTTTAATCGACACTATAAATTTCTTGAAAAAGGCGTCATTCCTCTTTTTTGATGTTCCTGGTTCTGTGTTTTCTTTGCTCAAATTTTAAACTAAAACTCAGTTACCACCAACTAATGTATTCGTTTTACATCAATCTCATCCCCAATAATTCTAGTAGCCTGTACAATTCTAAGGTAGTAAAATTTCATTACTCAAGTTAAATTTTTTTCTCAATTCAACTTATCTGCACCATTTCTAAATTGGCCAATATGTAGATCTGGCTAATTCTTTTCATGGTTACTGAATAAGGCTATTTCTTTTTTTCAAATGAAATGTTATCTAATTTGCAGTTTTCCTTTGTACTTCTTCCCCCCTTGACCACAGAATTACTATTGAGTTGGCTCTTGTCAACAACTTGCTTCTTCGATTTGGCTAGTGTTACGATTTAGTCGAAATTTCGGTTGGTTCTGTTACCTTCAAATTTTTCTTTTTTTTGGCAACTATTACCAATGAAAGAATGTTATCAAAGAAATCGGGAATATTTCCCTTTTTTTTTGTCAGAGAACAATAAGGTCGAACTGTGTTGATCCACTTGTATTACTATTAATCTTTTTCCTTTTTGTTGTTTTGATTCTAAGTTTTTTAGATTTAGTTAAGAGCACCAAATCCTCTTATTATAATCTTGTTTCCAAGTAATGGCTATTAAACTTGCTCTTTAGTATGTCAAGAACCAACTCTATTTGATAAGTAAATTCTATTCTATCGTTGGATGAGAATTAACAAGGGTGAAAATACCCGAGGGTTTCGAGAAACACCAATACCATCAGTTACAATTCTTTGCGGGTCAATTGTTGCCGATTGAGTACATGATTCCGCAAAAGAAACTACAACTAAAATTTACAGTAAGTTGAACCGTGTTTCACAGTAGAATATTGCTGTCTTTACTCCTCCTTCATATCCCGCCTCTCTAATGCCATACTTTGCTGTTGTCATGAGAGAGAAAAAAAACTGCTCAAGAAGATGAGTGCCATGGCACCACCACATTTAGCGATGTTTGGTCTTTTCTTTTTCTTTCTGTGTTTTGTTTTTCTTGTTTCTCTGTGATAAGGTGATATTGATGCAAATATCAATTGTGTTTGTACTGCTATTGTTCAAAGGAGAGGCGGTAAGAACATGTGGTAAGAAATCCTGGATTAAACTCCTTCAAATACAATCAGAACAGTAAAACTATTGTGTTACTCTACACTAAAACAATCAGGGCAAGAATGAACGATAATCTTAGAGTAAACTTATTGGAAAGCAATTTGAAGTATTATATTTGTGTTTATACCGGATATAATTAAATTACTCACAAAAAAAAACCTCTCCTGCCGCAAATTGATTTCCGCTAGAAAATGTTTGGTATAAAATTTTCCTCTCATTTTTGTTTTTTTTGGTTTTCAGTATCTGCAAAATTAAGCATAGTAAAAGTAAACATGTCTTGAAGGTGGTTGTCAATTGGATTAGAAAACTACGAAAAAAAATATTACCTATGGAATGTTATAGAAAAGTAATCAATCAAGATTATTGAAGATTGAATTCTATAAGTTATTTGCTACTTGTAACGAAAAGAATTGAAACTAAAACAAAAAAATACGGTAACTTTGCACGAAGTACTTGAAATGTAGGCTTTTTTTTGCCCGTTCGCTCGTTTTGAATGAACCAGCAAAAATGTATTCAAATTACAATAAAACAACCAACAACGTTAACGGATGAATGGGAGGAAAAAAAATTAGACACTAATTCTTGGTTATTTCCTTTTAGCATGTAATACATTATTATTAAATCAAGATGAAATTTCATATTTGATTAGGTAAAAAACAGAAAAAGCAAATAAAACGTTTTGTGATAGAATGGACATGGTGATTATTTCAATTCGTAATCTCTCACTTTTTCAGTAGATTTTCCTCAATTCAAGATTTCTAAATTTTATAGTCATAGAAATTGAAGTAAGCAATATCGTTGATAATGATGAATGAACCAATTTCTGCCACAAAACCAATCGTAAGAGTGAACCAAAACGCAGTTGAAAGGAAACTAAAATTTGAGGAAATACGTCATTAAAACGGACGTAATGGCATGATTTTTTTTTTTTTACTTTAACGATGGTTTGCCCCCTTCCTATGTATTCTCTGGGCCGTGTTTCTTTACTATGAACCTTACATATAAAATTTAAACGATAATACTACTAAATAGTTAAGAAAAATAACAATTCTTGTTCATTGTGCAAAAGAATCTGGCATATTTTTGTCGATGTGTCAGAGGTGTGGCTGTGCAAACTTAACTAATATTTTTGTTTTCTTGATACAACCTGTTAAACACCCATGTCTCTTGAATTTTAGATTTTGCACACAATTGATGGAGCCTCTTGCTTTAATTCATCAAAGTTGACTAATGCTTTTTTTTCCTAGTATCTCATACTGAGAACACGTTTTCCTTATCGATTTAGTGTGATAACTATGAAATGCACAAAAGGATGTTATCATTTTTATAAAAAAAAATAGATAGTAAAATCTTTTTCATCCAGCAACCATTCTTACACCCAATACCAATTGAACGTATTGTAATTGTGTAATCAAATTGAGTTTTTCCATTTGGTTAACATGTAGATACTTCTTCTAGTTCAAGTAGTTTTATTTTGGACATACTTTTCTTTGAACCAGAAATCAATAAAAAAAACACAATTTAGCCATTTTAGTTATTTCAATCTAGTAACACAAACAGAAAAAAAATCAAACTCCAATTAGCTCACATCGTTGATAAATCTTAGGAATTAGAGCTTGTACATATACGATAGAAATATTATTATTATTATCAGTAGGATTTATGAATGACATCAGTTGTACCTGGTCTGGCACTGCCGCAACAATAACGATAACAAAATATATTTTGCTACTATGCTCCACATAGACACAAGATTGGAAGAGCTAATTTAGCAGAAAACTCCCCAATGAACGGAAATTAGAAATCAGAGACACATAAACATATTAAACTCCGACGTTTCGTCTAACTCATAGAATCTAATCAGTGTTCGTTGGGAGTATTCACAATTCCATTTAGCAAGTGAATCATACTAAACTGAAACTTCTTACATTGTAGTTGTATTAGTAATATGACAAAGCAAAAAAACTTCATAGATTGCTTGTTGCTATTATCAATTTGATCAAATGGAATCCTTTGTACTAAAATGATTGCTTTTCTTTGACTAAAGTAAGAAACTAGAGACACTAAAATAAAAAATGTTTCCCATAGCAATTGATTCAAATCTTGTTTAGTGTAATCATCATCGTTATCTTGTCTAAAATATAGAAATGAAGTATAGCACTAAAAACTTTTGTGGATCTATAAAAACTAATATTTCTTAGTATTGTTGGAGTGGGGGCCAGAGGTGTCTACTAAACAATAAAGAGAGCTTGTTGCGGGTTAAATTCGAAACAAACTAAAATACTCAAGAATAATAAAGAATCCATAATGGTAGTCTAGACAGATAACTAAACGAGTAGGCAAACAAAACGGGTTTATTGATATTTTCAGGGCACTACCATTGTCTGTTTCACTTAGTTATGCTTGACATAAAATCAACAATTACCGTCATTAACGATATTAGAACATAATAAAATAAAGGAAGTCCAATGTGGGAGACAGACGATGAAAAGAACAATCAGTAGGTTTGCTTTGTTTGTTTTTATTTTTGGGGGAACAATACAAAAGTGTTTGTATAGACGACGACATTTAACTTAGGGGTAAAAGATTGACTTTACACAAATTCAGAGATTGTTTTAGATTGGAATGTTGTAAAAGGTGCATAAATAATAGAATGACCGCTAACTGACCAACTAACAATCAACCACATCAACAAAAAAAACTAAGGAGAAGTGACGAAAGCAAACTTACAGATCTATAAACCTTTAGCGGATCTGATGTGCGTTTACGAAACCATAATAAATTTTTTTTTGCCCACCGATTCTGTCCTTCTTGAGACTAATTTTATGAATTTCACATATTCCAGGTAGATTTAAATTAACTAATCTTAGTAGTGCAAACTATAAACCATACGTTTGGTCGATACAAGTTAAGCTCTTCTTGAAATTGGCTAATTTATTGTTATCTCTGTTATTTGAAGTTTCACTGTTTTTTTATTCAGGTACAAACAATACCACAATACCAACCCGTCTATTCAATAGGCGAGAAGAAAAAAAATGGGCTCGACTCAGACACCAGCAACAACAACAATAATGTGACAAAATTTAACTCGTCTCTGGTTTATGCTTTTTAACGATAGTTAGAAGAACAATATATAGCATGGCTCGATTAATTAATAAATGAGTAAATTTTTTCCAAAAAAAGGCACAAACGAGCTAATATTGCTGAAGAGACATTATTTTATTGTACTTGTTGTCCCTTGAAAAAATTATCTTTTTGTAACTTCTGTTTGTTTGCTTTGCGTAGTAGGAAATACTCATTGTGTTATCAATTACCATCATTCCAGTGGTTAGGATATTTGAGATTACTACTGTAACATCGTTCTAATTTCTTTTTAGTTTGTTTTTTTTTTGACTATGTTTTTTTAGAACTTGAACAAGGAATGTAAAACTGGAGTCTCATTGTAATTAGCTTTCACCAGTTTGTAAATTGACAATCGTGCTCTATTCCTAAACTAGCTTTATCAAAACCAAGAAGAATGAATTTCAAGAAATGTCATTATGATAACTTTATTTCACTGTGTTAATTCTACTGGTTTCCACACTTTTTTTTGGTACCAACTGGCAAAAAAGATTGGGTTGTTCTTGATACATTGGTCATAATCCTTAGTATTCTACTAAAAAAGTTTCCGTCTAATACATAAAAGAGTGAAAGCATTCATAATATTATCACCTTGTCATCCATGTATTCCACCTACAGTGTTAACGCATAACTATCTGTCGATCACCATGTATACTGTAAACATGGCTTAAACGAGATCAAAAGTTTATAACTGGTGCATATACGTCGTTTCAACGGAAAAGCCACAATAATAGCATTACCATTGCGTTTTTATTTTAGGTTTTGATTAAAGTATAGCCAGTATTGTTAGTATGGTAAGAGCTTGTTTTTACTAAATTTTGTTCTTAATTTTTCAAAAAAAGAAAACGGAAAAAACGGAAAAATATTGAATAGAGGTCTAAAAAGTGTGTCTAAAAAACAAACTCAAGTGATAAGACAATAGAATTTTTAAAATTGTTTTTGCAACAAGTGTGATTTACAATTATAGACTGAAATTTATCGTTGTTATTCAACTTTGTTTTTTTTGAACATGATAACCAAATGTGAACCACGAATATAAGTAGTCGTGGTGAAATTTGTCAACATGAAACGCCCACGTCCATGCCTACACACACAAAAGTATCAGAGTAGCAAGATGAAAAAGGATGAGAAACTGTTAAACAATGGGTTATAAAATTTGGTTCAAGTTTTAGGTTTGCCACTCTTTTTCCAACTTTTTTTTTTTCTTCTTTGATGTTCCATCGCAATTTGATGAGAGCTAGGTTCAAGGAGTATAATAGCTGATAAGAAAGATAACAATCAAAAACATGGTTAGCATGAAAATTTGAAACTTTCATTTAGTTTGAAATTACCGTTGGTTTAAGAAAATTCATTTTAAAGTTTGTGTTTTTAACGAAACTTTAAAGTTTGTTTTATCCAATTTTATTGTTTCATTATATGAACAATTGCTTGCTTGTTTGAGAGTTGTTGGTGGGTGTTATGACATTTGTGACTTTCATTGGTTGGAGATAATACAACAATAATCACAGAGCTGTAACCTTTTTGCTTGCTTTCAAGGTCGGGCTAAATTCCCAAGTGAAATTTCGTGCTAGTCATCCTAACCCCAAGCCGATCAAGTTTTTGTGTGTAACAACAGGATAATTTCAATTTAGTCCATTATTGCTTCCATGTAACATAATCATAAACGTGTCATATTCGAAACTAAATACTGATTGCACCGCTTGGTATTCATATGTGTGATCACAAGGCTTAGTGCAAGAATTGGTGCTACAAATACACAAACATGTATATATTAATGGGACTGATGGACCGTTTTGGATAGTATCTGTTGAGAAAGTTCCTGCAGCTATTAAAGTCCGATATGGATCAAACCAATGGCATTTGTTCTACAAACCACCTGATTGAAAAACAGTTATCATCTTGAATGTACTACTACAGTTATTGAATTGAAATGCTTCCTTTTCAGTATTGGGTAATGTACTTACCACTTCACAAAAAATTTCTATCATAATGGAATTAGTTTCGAGAGGTCTCAATATCAATCAACTAAAATCTTTACTATAAACAACTCGGATTAATCTGTCAAGTCTAACCTCATCACTACAACAATTGTTTTGAGCAATGCACACAATAACTAAAACTACAATAAAAAAATGCTAAATCTAATTCATTGTATTCTAAATTCAACTGTATAATCAGAAAAAGCGTTTTCCTCCATAAGGTTCTGCAAAAGAGATGACTTGACATGCTCAATTCCCCGATAAAAGTTCTTTCTACATCCTGGGCTGATTGTGATGTGTTTCAAAATAATATTGAGGATATATCTTTACATTGGCGAAAGATTGGCCCTATTTAAATAAAACCGCAAATCTTTGGCTCAATGCATTGCTTAATTTCAATAAAGGACAAAATGGGATGGAGCAATTAAAAGACTATATTGTATCATTCTAGGAAGAGGAAGAAATAAATGCGTGCATAAATTTCAAAAAAAAAGTTTATGGTTTTAGGTTTTCTCAAATGACATTCGTTTAATCGGTTCGATAATTTAATATTCTAACCGAAGCCAAAATAAAAAAAAGAAATAACTTTTTTTTTAGTGAATCTCAAATAGGAATTGTCCTAAAAGCTTTTAATTAACAACAGATTAACAATTATAGTTGCTTCATATTATTATTGCTTTTCCTTTCTTCAATTCATGGTTGACAAGGTGAATTTCTTGTTGTTTTATCCAACTAAAAGACCTTCTACATATTCCTTTTCTTTTTCCTAACCAAGATGTTGCTTGATTTTGTGTATCTTATTGTTTTCATTCAAGGCGCCACTATGCATACATCTTTCCCAGCCTAATAAGTTTAGATTCTGCTTTATCTAATTCTAGCAAAAATGTAAAAAGAAAAGCAAATCTTTAGGAAACTCCAAGCATAAAGTGTAAAAATATTCCTACAGAAAAATAATAATGCCTAAAGAGTTAATTTATAAGTTTTCCTTTGAGGTGTTCCAATTGTTGACGTGATCAGCGGTTTTATTTCTCGCCAAAAGCAAGCCAAGAAGTCAAACACAAAGAATTTCTCCTTTGTTGCTTTGTTGCCTGATGTTGCTTGCTGGATTTCTTTGTATGGTTGCAAAAAAGCCATCAACAACACTTATTCTGTTAACATTCTGATGATTTGTATAAATAGGAGTCAGGCAATGGAATGATAACCCAAGTGCCAAGACTTGACCCCAACTGCTAAGTTCGCTTAATGTTGACAAATTATATTTCACCCCGTTTAGTTATTTCTGTTTTCCAATCTAAATTTCAAATTATTATTTTTCATTTCTACAGTAGCTTTTAGTTTGAGATGAAACAACTAAAGTGTGTTGTAGTTATATGCACTACAAGGCGAATGCATGTATTTTGTTTTAACAAGAGTTTTCAAAAGTTCAAGCATCCGGATGTGCTAGTGTTGTTATGGTTTGGCTTTAAAATTGAAGAAAACCTACATTGAAAGTTTGAATTTTTTTTTTTTGGCGTTTGATTGTAAAATAAATTCTGTTGTCAACACAATATCATATTGGTGTTTTCTAGTAGGTAATTTATTTTAAACTTGTGTGTTTCAGCTTTTTATTTAATGCACTGCACCTTCCCGCCTCTACTCATGCACTATACTTCTTCTTCATTATTCTGTAACAATCCCAACAAATTCTATCCAGAAAAACATTAAATATATGAAAACACTAATAGAAAATGTAAGTGAATTATAATTGTTTTTTTAACTCCTAAACACGACCATTGTAACACAATTGATAAATATTTCCCTGGTTGGTGAAATGACATCACTGAATTTGCGTTCATTGATTATCATTTATAACCCTGTCCGTATTCTTCCTAATGCAAGCTGGTTCTTATTTTGATGGTTTTGTCCAAACTGTTTGACTATGACTGTGCAAAATTTTTCGGCAATTAAGACGTACCTATTCACCTTGTTGTTGTTCAAAAAACCTGCCAAATCAGGAAAAACATTCAGGCGTGCTTCCTTGTTTTTTGGAGATGCATCTGCAAGCCTTCGGCAGTAGTGACTACGGGCTATCAACATATTCACAACAACAACAACAACGCCATTGTCTTTGGGTCTTTTCACAGGTTGTAGGTTTCTATAATTTGAACAACTGGGTATACGTAGTGTAACTATCACAAGTTAGTAAGCACATGAAAGAAATGGTGCACCTGGTGCTATTACTAAACAAGCGCATATTACACTAAACAACTCGGGAAGAAATTGTTTTGAATCAATTCTAGAACCGACAGGTTATTACACCTAACATATGTGAATTATTATTTTACTCCTATATTTAGCTACCTGATTGACCAATCCACATACCAAATAATAATGGTTATAAAAGTAAACATTGTATTGCATGTGCTAATTGTTGCCAACCTTAGTGAAGGTTTTTCTTTGAAATCTGCACTTGCGGCTTTTAAACAATATATTTTTTGGAACGGCAATTGCACAGTCTTTCACTATCGATATTGAAACTTGAGATATTTGTACAACGAAGAAAATTAAGACTTCTTCAACAGCTATTTTATTGGGTGCCATCAATTATCTATAAGTTTTATTTGTTAGTTTTAAACCGCTTACAAAGATTTTGTTGATTTGCAAATCATCAATTTACGAAACTACTGGTAACTTTTTGACATATAATGTCCGACATTCGAAGTTCGCGACTTTTTTTTTTGGTTGTGTTCTCCCTTCAACTCCAACGATGAGGTTGAATATTTTTTTTTAGGAAAAAAAACCTACGCATACCTGAGATGAGATACAATTATCATCTCTACTCCAAACAATGTCAGACGACGAAGCCTTTGATATTGCAGGATCACTTGCATTGAAAGATGAAGATGATTATTCTGATAGTTCTTCAAATGAAGGAGAAGATTTCCAAGACGAAATAATACCCCTGGATGATGAAAAAGAGCCATCTCCACCACCGAAAAAGAAATCTAAACCAAACCCACAAGCTTTCCCATCTTTGGAACTTTCTGACAACGAAGGCAACAATGACGACGATGACGATGATGATTCTAAGATTAACAGTTATTTCATCAACAATAATCCAACTGCCAAAAAGGCCAAAGCAGGTTCATTTGTCTCATTTGGTTTGACCAAGTTTATATTGGCCAATATTGCCAAAAAAGGTTATAAACAACCAACTCCAATTCAAAGGAAAACCATCCCACTTATTATGGAAGGAAGAGATGTGGTTGGTATGGCACGTACTGGTTCCGGTAAAACTGCAGCATTTGTGTTACCCTTGATAGAAAGATTAAAACTGCGTCAACCTGGTGGTGTGAGAGCAGTCATTTTATCTCCCTCAAGAGAATTGGCATTACAAACTTATAAACAAGTGAAAGAATTCAGTCATGGAACGAATTTGCAGTCAATTGTTTTAATTGGTGGGGATTCTTTGGAAGAAGATTTTTCGAAAATGATGACAAAACCTGATATCATTGTTTGTACTCCAGGGAGATTCTTACATTTAAAAGTAGAAATGCAGTACGATTTAATGACAGTACAATACATTGTATTTGATGAAGCAGATAGATTATTTGAAATGGGGTTTGCTGAACAATTAAATGAATTATTGGCATCATTACCAAGTAATCGTCAATCATTGTTATTTTCCGCTACCTTGCCAAGATCATTGGTCGATTTTGCCAAAGCAGGATTAACCAACCCAGTTTTAGTCAGATTAGATGCTGAATCAAAAATATCAGATCAATTACAAATGGCATATTTCACCACCAAGAAAAATGAACGTGAAGCAAACTTATTGTACATTTTACAAGAAGTTATCAAAATGCCATTAGGATCAGAAGAACAAATCAAAAAATTGAAAGATATGGATAAAAGAAAAATTGATTCAGATTCTGAAGATGACGACGACGATGAAGAACGTAAAAAAGGTAAGAAAAGATACAAGTTTAAGAAGGAAAGATTACCTCCAGCAAATCGATTACCATCGCCACATTCGACTATTGTATTTGTACCAACTAAGCATCATGTCGAATACGTCACCAAATTGCTTAGAGATGCTGGATATTTGGTGTCATACATTTACGGTACTTTGGACCAACATGCCAGAAAGAATCAATTGTATCAATTCAGAGTAGGATTAACCAATGTATTAGTAGTCACTGATGTTGCTGCTAGAGGTATTGATATTCCCGTCTTGGCCAATGTTATAAACTTCACTTTACCCGCATCGTCAAAGATTTTCATCCATAGAGTTGGTAGAACTGCAAGAGCTGGTAACAAAGGTTGGGCTTACTCGATAGTAAATGAAAAGGAATTACCTTATTTGTTGGATTTGGAATTATTTTTGGGTAAGAAGATTTTGCTCACATCAATGCACGAAGCAAAAGTGGAAATGTTGAAAAAATCACTGACAGGTACATTCATACCACCAGTTGTGAATTATACTGAAAGATTAGTTTTAGGGTCGGTACCTAGAGTAGATCTCGAAACTTTCCAAGAACTTTACGAAAATTTGTTACGAAATAATTATGAAATCAAAGTCTTAAAAGATGTTGCTGCCAAGGGGGAGAAACTCTATCATCGAACAAGACAACCTGCATCGCAAGAATCGTTAAAGAGAAGTAAAGAAATTATAGAGAGTTCTTGGGATGATCAACATTTGTTATTTGGAGAAAATTTAGAAAAGCAGAAAGATGCATTTTTAGCCAAGTTGCAAGATAGAAACTCGAAGCAAACGGTATTTGAACTTAAAGGTAGTGATGAAAGTCTTGTTGAATTTATGAATAGAAGAAGACGTCAATTAGCACCTATTCAACGTAAGGCTAAAGAACGTAAAGAGTTGTTAGCTAAGGAAAGATTAGCTGGGTTAACTCACGGTATTGAAGATGAAATATTACGTGCCGATGGAGAAAATGGTTATGGTGTTGATGAAGATGAATTACAAGAAGCTTTTGAAGATGCCGATAAAAAGAAATCATTTAGAGACCCACAGTTCTTCCTCAGTCATTATGCTCCAGCTTCCGTTATTCAAGATCAGCAATTATCACTTAGTACTTCATTTGCCAATGAAGCACAAGCTGCTACATTTGATTTGGATAATGATGATAAAATACAAACCAATAAACAAGTCATGAGATGGGATAAAAAGAAAGGAAAATATATTAATTCCAAATCTACTGACAAAAAATACATTATTTCAGAAAATGGGACGAAAATCCCTGCTTCGTTCAGGTCAGGTAAGTTTGATGAATGGAGAAAACAAAGAAACCTTAAACCAACAAGTACTGTTGAAGACGATTCTAATAAACGTTTCAAACATAAACAACAAAGAGCACCTAAATTACCAGACAAGTTTAGAGATGATTACCACAAACAAAAGAAGAAGGTTGAAAAGGCTATTGAATCTGGTGTTAATGTTAAAGGTTTCCATACCCCTCAACAAGAAATCAAATCTACTGAACAGATTAGAAAGGCTAGATTGCTTAAAGAAAAGAGAAAAGCTAAGAATGCTCGTCCAAGTAAGAAAAGGAAATAGATACATATACTTTGTAATATTCATATATATATATACCTATTTATTTCACCGAAACTTCGGTTTTTTTTTTTTTCATTCGTATGTTCTTTTGTTTTATCTGCGTCCGCCTCTGCTATATGGATGGTAGCCTCTGCCTCTTCTATAACCACCTCTTCCACCGCCTCTGCCACCACCTCTATAAGAGGGGCCGGTTGGTGGAGCTCTCTTTGGACCAGTTGGAATGGCAGGTCTAGCTTGTTCGTCGGATTTTTCAGACTCTTCTTCTGCAGCTTGTTGTTGTGGATTCAATGGCTGTGCTGGCTGTGCTTCTGGAGATGCCAGAGTTCCCAGTTGCTGCTGTTGTTGAGCAGCTTGGGCTTGTTGATACATAAACCATTGATAGTATCTCATATACTCTTGACTCATAGCAGGGTTCATAGCACCAGGATTCATTTGTTGGAATCCATAAGAACCATATGGATACATGGCCTGTTGTTGTGCTTGCTGTTGTGCTTGTTGCTGCTGCTGTTGTTGTTGCTGTTGCATCATAACTTGTTGATTATGTTGTCCTCTTGGAGCAGCACGTTTAACTTCCATGGCTTTACCCTTTAATGTTAAATATTTATTAACACAAACCTTGTCAACAGCAGCAGGAGAATCATAAGTGACAAATCCAAACCCACGGGATCTTCCAGTATCTTTGTCAATCATCAATTGACAATCAATAATTTTCCCAAATTGTGAAAAGAAATTGTCAAATTCTTCTTCAGTAACCATAGGATCAATACCACCAACAAATATCTTACCAACCTTTTCTTGGTCTTCTTTTGAAATAGCTCTCTTGGGGTCAATCAATTTCCCATCTAAAACGTGTCTGTCCTTGAGCAAGGCATCCACGGATTTAGCATCCTCAAATGTCAAAAATCCAAACCCACGGGAACGGCCTGTTGCACTATCTTTCATAATCGTGTAATCGACAATATTACCATATTTTTGGAAATGAGATACCAATGCTTCTTCGGTGGTATCCCAGGAAAGACCACCAATAAAACATTTTCTTGAAGGTCCTCCAGCCGACTCTGCAGATGTAGCGTTAGCAGTAGGTGCTGGTGGTGGCGGTGGTGGGACTCCTCCAGCTGCACCAAAATTTTGTTGATTAGCGTTTCCTGGAAATTGGAGACCATTTGCAGCAGCATATTGTTGGAATTGAGCAGGATCGAAAGGAAATTGAGGCATTCCAGCTGGAACTGATCCTGGTGCAGTTGATGTAGCGTTATCTTGAGCTGTATTAGATTGAGCATTCACATCTCCACTAGCTGGAATTGGCGGTGGAGGTGGAGGTGGGACAGATTCTGATTCACCTTCAGTTGTGGTTTCCACTTCAGCAGAACTAGCATTTTCAGTAGCAGAAGCTGTTTCGACAACAGTAGTTTCCTTTTCTGTGGATTCTACCTCTTTTTGGACTGTATCCTGCTTTTCCTCTTGCTTCTCGTCGTCTCCATATAAATCTTCGAAAAGGGCTTCGTCGTCTTCAAGTGACATTATTTATATACTCTACTTTTAACGAATAATACAATTAAAATAAAAAAAATAAACTAATCCTTTTATTGATTATAAAAACAACACACCCTAATGCTATATAACTTCTAAGGACGTATGTTATTTGGATCAAATACTTGGTTGTTAATGAATGTCTGATGACCGATGAATGTAGTTCTCTCTTTTTTTTTTTCACCTAATGCTGGTTTTTTTTAAGAGAAGTGTTTGCCTGCCAGTCTCCTTTTTTCCAGTCAGACAATAGTTTTGGTAAACTTACACGACCTGTCATATGCCATTTTACAGTGTAGTGGCAAATAATTCTCCATTTAGCACGCACATCTAGAAGAGCCAGCTCATACTATTTATGGCTACTTTATTTATTCTGAGAATTCATAATATTCTTGTTGTAAACTAGCATTGACTTGATTTGGATAATTCCCTTAGATATCTGTTTAGTGTGTAGATGGCTCTTCTGTTTTATCAATAAAAATGAATAGATTCATTGAAATTTAATTTTTACCTTATAAAAAGCATCAAAGTTTTCATGAAAATAGTTTACAGATGGTAGCACCAGAGAACTATCGACCAAAATTACCATTCTTGTAGGTACAACTGATAAAAAAAGGGTATGATCCTGAATTTCCTTTTATCCAGTAATTAATAGCTCGATGCCATGACTATTATGTATATTTAGCGTTATATTAGTATAAAATGGTGAAATCAAATCTGGAACTTCTTTTTTTCGATCTTGCGACACAAAAAAATCTCTATGAAAAAATATGAAATATCCATGCGATGGACCTGAGCTTGGCCAACCCTATAATGAAAGACTACCTTATACACCTTGCTCTGACATTTCCTAAGTTTAGGATAGCGGAGTTAGAAGCATTAGCAGATTTATACAATATAGATGTGGATTTATCAAGTCATAATGAAGATTCTACATTTTTAGTGGTTTCCTTGGAAAACGATGAGCAAGCCCGTCAATTGATTTCAAGATCCGTTATGTCCTTTGGAATTTATGAGTTGTGGGGTTATGGGGAGACTTACGATAAACTTCATGAAGATGTTCGAGCAAAGTCGGCTGACAAGTTTGAAAAGTACAAAGATGTTTCCTTTAAATTCGATTTTAAGAACTTTCGAGGAAGACCCAGCAACAAGGGAAAAGTCAGGATTATCGAGTCCTTTTCATATTTGCCATTTGAAGGAAAAATAGATTTGAAAAATCCAGATGAGATATTTACGGTTGTGGAAGAGTATAAATACAACGATAGAGCCAAAAGTGAATCTCCAATTCACATCTGGTTTACAAGACAACTTCAATTGAGTGAGAGATCGAACGGATTGGTAGAAACTTATGACTTGAAAAAGAGAAACTACATAGGAACAACGTCTTTTGAAGCCGAACTATCGTTGGTTACTTGCAATCTCGCACAAATAGCACCAGGCAAAATCACATATGACCCATTCACAGGAACTGGTTCGTTCCTAGTGGCAGCAGCACATTTTGGAGGATACCCTATTGGATCTGATATTGACGTTAGAATGCTTAATGGTAAAGGTAATGACAAAAATGTGAAATCAAATTTCAAACAATATGGTACCTCTGGCAATTTTATTGACGTATTGACAATGGACTTCACTCATAATGCCCTCCGTAAAGATTTTCAAATAGATTCAATTGTTTGTGATCCACCATATGGTGTCAGAGAGGGACTTCGTGTGTTGGGTGCTAAGAACGAAGAAAAAGCAGCTGGACGTGAACATGACGTTTTTGATGGGGAAATTGCATATCTAAGACGTGAATTTATTCCACCTAAGAAACCGTATCTGTTGGCCAATTTATTGGAAGATTTGTTACAGTTTGCCAGTGAGAGATTACCAGTTGGTGGTAGATTAGCATTTTGGATGCCTACAGCAAACGATAATTTTGAAGAAACACAAATACCTCAGCACGAGAGGTTAGAATTGTTGCATTGTTTAGAACAACTGTTTAACCAATGGTCGAGAAGATTATTAGTATACGTCAAAAGAGATGAATCATATAAGGGCATAACCAGTAACGGGTTGAAGGAGAAAAACATCCGAGATTTCAGGGTAAGGTACTTTAAGAGGTTTATTGATAAAAATGAATAATCGCTTTTGTTTTTCTCGTTATTGTCTTTTATAGAGCATAATAATACATAGAGTTTCAAATATAACTTCAACATTTTAAGTGAATATGCTTTAGGGGATATTCTTTTACAAGACTTTTAACTGTCAATTGTTTTGTCCCTTTTTTTCCCCTTCTCCCCCGAGCTTGCCAATCTACTCCTCACTATGCACTTAGATCACCAATGTCGAGTTTATTTAGGATTACAAGGGGCCGGAGGGGATACAATAAAAAGCGTTATCTTCAATTGATTGCTTATTGTATCCATTGAATATGCATTTACAAAGCTGCACAAACCATAAACCAGACATTTTTATTCAACTATAAATAGAGCTGTTATTGCCTCCTGTTTGTCAATTTTTGAAATGTAAACCACTCAATCAATAAAAATGACTCCCCCAACAATGTTACAAACTGCTCCAGTTGAAAGCTTCAATTTGAATCCAAAATCTACTCAACAAGCTATTAACTTAAAATCTGACGCTAAAAACGGTAAGGTTAGTTTTGCTGACTGGAATGAGTTCAAGTTTGCACCCATTAGGGAATCAACAGTTTCTCGTGCCATGACTAGAAGATACTTTGCTGATTTAGATAAGTTTGCTGAATCTGACATTGTTATTATTGGTGCTGGTTCTGCAGGGTTGTCTGCTGCTTATACCCTAGGCAAGAACAGACCTGATTTGAAAATTGCTATTATTGAAGCTTCAGTTTCACCAGGTGGTGGTTGCTGGTTGGGAGGTCAATTGTTTTCTGCTATGGTACTTAGAAAACCCGCTCATTTGTTTTTAGACGATATGGGTCTTGACTATGAAGATGAAGGTGATTATGTTGTTGTTAAACATGCAGCTTTATTTATGTCGACTTTGATGTCAAAAGTCTTGCAATTTCCAAACATCAAATTGTTCAATGCCACTGCCGTTGAAGATTTGATTACAAGAAAAGATCCTGCTACAAATTTGCAAAGAATTGCTGGTGTAGTTGTTAATTGGGCTCAATTGGATCACGATACCCAATCTTGTATGGATCCAAACACTATTAATTGTAATGTTGTTTTGTCAACTTCTGGTCACGATGGACCTTTTGGTGCTTTTACTGCTAAAAGATTAGAACAATTGGGTAGAGCTCCAAGAGATGTTACTGCTGGATTCACCAAGCCATCAATTACCACTTCCAAGTTGCAAGAACCAGAACCAATTTCCAATTTCCAATTGGGTGGTATGAAAGGTCTCGACATGAACAAAGCAGAAGACGCTATTGTTAAAGGTACTAGAGAAGTTGTCCCTGGTTTGGTCATTGCTGGTATGGAATTGGCTGAAGTTGACGGGTCTAACAGAATGGGACCAACTTTTGGAGCCATGGCTCTTTCAGGTGTCAAAGCAGCTGAATCCGTGTTGAATGTTCTTGAATTGAGAAAGCAACAAAACGAAGCTTGCTATGGGGCCTACAAAGGTTAGCCTGAATTATATAGTTTTACAGTTTGAAATGTAACAATTGATACTATGTACTGAGTATATGTTTATCTGTTGAAATAATTAGAATTGTTTGTAAATTGATTCCAAAGCAAAAAAAAATTGCTCCCCAAAAATTTCCAGAAATTTCGTGCATCAAAAATATAGTTTGAGAACTGTTTGGACAATCTAGAGTTATAATCAACTTACAAAGCACAACAATAAAATGGCTGACTTTTTAGCGTATGTAAACAAATATGCAATCATTAACATGTCTTTAATACTAACCTAACTTAGACCTAAGAAAACCAATCCTCGTGGTATCCCAGAGGCTCCTTTCATAGAGAAAGTAGAAACTGTGATCAAAAACCCAGAAACAGAATTTGATAACACCATGTCCATGTTCCAACAAAGATTACAACAATATAAATATATGGAGGCATCGAAAAAGCAACAGTTGGCTGACTTGCAAACAAAAATCCCTGATATAGAAAAGAACTTAGATGTGATCAAACATATAAAGCAAAGAAAAGAGGAAGGTGATGATAAGATGGTCACAAACTACGAGCTTAATGATACATTATACAGTAAAGCTACAGTTGATGTTCAGAATCTAAATTCAGTGTATTTATGGCTTGGTGCCGAGGTTATGCTTGAGTACAATTTAGAAGATGCCACCGAATTACTTAATGAGAGATTGAAAAAGAACCAAGAACAATTACAAATTGTCAAAGAAGATTTAGAGTTTTTGAAAGAGAATATAACTACAATGGAAGTCAATACTGCTAGATTGTATAATTGGGACGTAGAAAGAAGAAAAAAAGCTAAAGCAAATTAGGTTAGATAGAGTAATTTATATCTTTATTTGTGTATTGGTTACTTAGGAATAACAATACTAATGTGTACATAAAATGCATTACGTTCTGAAGGTGTCGAGAAATTGACTACCCAAAGGTCGAACCGGAGTTTCTGCTCTGATTTGGTTCTCTTGCTGTCTTGTCTCATCCAAAATTTCATCATTATCATCAGGCTCGTCATTGTTTTCATTAAGTTCTTCTTCTTCAAGTGCTTCTTGCGAGTCGCCACCGCTCAATCTTTCGTATCTGATAGAAAGTCTTCTCCTTACAGCCTCTAGCCATACGCCTGCTCTTTTAACTGGGTTTATAAACAACCGGAATACTGTATTTGATAACAACCACGATGATCCACCAGGGAGCAATTCGTAAACATACAACTTTCCAATCAATAAACCAACTAGACATGGAATTATTGAACGCAACCCGTTGTTTAGTATCAAAATAGTGTATAATATGTGTATAGGAAAAAGATTGGTCAAATTTAATTCCTTACTTGGAGAGCTTGTCTCAGGTTGATCTGCATTTCTTGGATCCTTCAATAATATCTTGAAATAGTATGATACCGGGATGTTTGCTCCGTAACACACATACAAAGACGAAAGTATACCCAATGGTCCTGGTATTATCTCATTTAAAAAAGTTACATTATAATGAATGCTACCTTGATCATACCCCATAATGAAAACCTTGATAACAAATAATATGTAATAAAGCAATAATTGCCCTAAACTCATGATAAATAGGCATGCAACCGCATTATAAACAGTGAACAATGTTATAATACTTAAATACTTCCGTGATCCGTAGAATCTCTCTAAAACTTTGAACTGAAACCATAATAATACTGTAATCAAGTAGTCTGATTCATTGACTACTGATAATTGGTAAGTCACCACTCTCCAGAATTGGTTGTATTGAATGATGTAAGGATCGATAGCAAACTTGACAACATATTTTATAGCCAACACCGATAGCATTATCGGCACAACAGTCGATATCATACATATCGATCGTGTTACAGGAGTGTTGGTAAACCCTCGTATAGGAGTTAGTTGAGCCATTGATCTTTATCGTGAGGATGTTGTTGTTTGGAGAATGGCAAATACGGTGCTTAGATTCGTTTTGTTCTACTTTGTACTGTGCGGGACTTCTGAGTCTAATAACGTATCTCAAATACATTACTTGTTTGGTAATATCTGCGGCTCAGTCAAATAGGGCTATAGCCCTAAAACGATATTGTGCGAATTGAGCTTGATTTTTTTTTTCCAGTAGTTATAGCTTTTTTTTTTTTTTTCGCACTGTTCATACTACACGCATCGGGCACTGTTCCCTTAGAAAACAAAAAATTTTCACTAGCATTTCTTCAATTTCCATACACCTTTTCTTACTATCATCATTATCAAGAACAACAATGGGTAGAGATCACACCAGTAAACAACACGTTAGATCCGGTCACAGAACCGCTCCAAAATCAGACAACGTCTACTTGCAATTGTTAGTCAAATTGTACTCCTTCTTGGCTCGTATGTAACTCAACACCAGAAATTCCAACTACAAGAAGACAAATGATATTTATTGTAATATATTCCCTTGATACTAAGGGATGCATTCCATATTGAAAAGAAAAGAGAAAGAAAACTCAATGCTTTATGCAATGAGTGACTGGTTTTAGCAAATTGTATAAGTCCTTGGGCAGAAGACATTGTGTATACTCGGTTTAAGGTCTACTATTAAGATAGTAGAGAGACTATCGCGAAAACATAGAGACTCGAGCAGCATCTATACAGTGTAACAAGTATGCCTTGGATGTACATTTTGAGGAAGAAAAAGTGTGAGTGAAATCATCACTTACCAATTCTGCTATCATATATTGATAGTCTGAAACCATTCTGCGAGTACTTTATCACTTTTCAAGTGAATATTGTGCGTCTTCTGAGCAGAAGTGATATGGAATACCGTACTAACAATGTCTTTTATTTTAGGTCGTACTGATGCTCCATTCAACAAAGTCATCTTGAAATCTTTGTTCTTGTCTAAAATCAACAGACCACCAGTTTCCGTTTCTAGAATTTCTAGAGCTTTGAAACAAAAAGGTGCTGCTGAAAAGACCATTGTCGTTGTTGGTACCGTTACCGATGACAACAGATTATTGGAATTCCCAAAGGCCACTATTGCTGCTTTGAGATTCACTGCCGGTGCTAAAGACAGAATCTTGAAGAATGGTGGTGAAGCCATTACTTTGGATCAATTAGCTTTAAGAGCTCCAAAAGGTCAAAACACTTTGATTGTCAGAGGTCCAAGAAACTCCAGAGAAGCCGTTAGACACTTTGGTTTCGGTCCACACAAAGGTAAAGCTCCAAGAATCTTATCTAAAGGTAGAAAATTCGAAAGAGCTAGAGGTAGAAGAAGATCTAGAGGTTTCAAAGTTTAAGGTGGTTAACATGCTTTATTCTTTTGTACAATATTTCCCCTTTTTTTAATGAATTTCGGTTTTTATTTTCAATTTATTAAGTAGATTTTATGTATCTAAATGTAAATTGGAAAATAAAAAAAATGAAAACTATTTAATTTTAATTAATTTATAATCAAGGGGAACATTGTTGTTATATTTCTATTTGTATATGTATATTAAATGTTATTTGGGTAATTAGTTTTTCGCTTTTTCTTTCTCTCTAGGTTTTCGCTATGGCCAGGAACCACACCAAGAAGTTCGGTACCGCAATCAAACACAGAATTTTCGCAAATCAAACATATACATGTATTCTTCTTCCCCCCTTGATTCCTAGTCAATTCATGTTGATTTATAAATTATGAATGAGGAAACTTTACCAGTCAATGAATCATCACTACCACGTATTCTGAGTTTGACAGAACTCCCTGACGAGATATTAAACAAAATCATTGATTATTTATGCACTGATCAGGTGACACCACGGTCCAATAATAGCAAATCATTAATTGGTTTCCCTAAATACACCTATATTTTGAACCATATTAGAATAGGTTCTCTTTATCATGATATTTTAGCATTATCTTCAACATGTACATATTTCCGGAAGAGGTTAGCTCCAATATTATTCCAATCATTGAGTTTAGTCCGAACAAATCAAGTTGATGCCGTGTTGGAATCTCCCAAATCACAACAATTGTTCAGCGATACCAAAACAATCCAACAACATTTTATGAAAGAGTTGATTGTGAATAATATTGAGCAATGTGAAAGAGCAGCTACAACTTGGACAAGTTTTCAGACGAATACATTCGATGATAAAATGTTTAAATCTAGATACGGAAAATATTTAATGATGACAAGATTTGTGAACTATTTGGAATGTGACAATTCTTTCTTAAATGGTGAAGGCATAAGACTTTTTTCCAATCTAACGGCTTTGAAAGTGTTAGATATTGGAGAAGGTGCGGTTTTTATGAGTAATTTTGAACTTGCCAATCTTCGTTACTTAGCAATCAATGCCCAAACTTTAATCTATTCTCCACAATTCTTGAGAATTGTTCCTAAACTAAATCGATTGGACTTATTTTTGGATTATGGGAATCTTCCGTCTCTAGTAGGTATTCGACCACTCATTCAACAATTTAGGACTTTCTCACAATTAACTGAATTGGTCCTATTGTTAAATAATCCATTCACAATCGCATATTTGGATACAATAAAATTATTGGAAACTATTTCTAAAAATGCCTCAAATTTTGCCAAACTTACAATTAGATATATACGAAGGAACAATGAATCAACTGTTGATCAAAGTGGATGGGAGTTGTATCAGGGCCGTATTGGTGGAAAATTGCTAAAAGTATTCAAAAATTTAACTGATTTGATTATTGATATTTCTATATTGGATCTCATAAAGTTTGATCCAGAAACATATTCTTCACCAGTATTGTATACTGATCATTTGATGGAAAAACGAATCACTTTAGTTGATGAGGTAGTAGTGGGACCCAATATTGACTCTACTACCCGTGAAATAGCCGGTGTTATTATTCGTCACTGTCAATTCACCCATTTGTTTTTTCAATATGGCGAGTCAATAGAGGAATCACATTTGCACGTTTTGAAACTATTAACTGATTTTGTGGGTTGGTTGAGCAATGGTCATTTGGATCAGAGCCGCAATTACTTGGGAATACGTCAGATTTCTTTGGAAAAGTGCTGGTCAATGACAGATGATTCATTACTTCGTGACATGATCGGTAGTTCTATCAAGTCCAAATCAGAAAGTGATTTGTCTGCTTTACAAAAAGTGTATCCTTGGACAACAACGATTAATAATTCCCCAAGATATAAAGATATCGACAGTTACAATATTAATTATGTCGAGGAAGCTGGTTTGTCCATTACTGATTCACGAGGATATTTTATAGGGGTATCTGACCAAGATGCTGATAGACCGCAGTTTACCACTGTTGATAAAAAAAGTGGAATTCAAACCATCAATATGGAGTTTTGGAGTGGCGAGAGTTCATTATTGGATTTTGAACAATACTCAATTCGACAGAGACGAAGTTTGTTATGGGGGTGAATACAAGATAGGTCATGTTAATAAATACACATTTATTGAAATTTATACACTAACAACATATTTCTCTCCGTTGGCACCAATCTTCTCTAAATCTTTTAGAGCATTATCAATGATGTGAAGACCACCTTTATATTGTTTAAATCTGACTGGCTCAATGACTTTTTTATTTAATAATTCACTAGTGACATCAATAAATTTTTCACCAAATGATACATCTTCATGGAATCGTTTGATAACCACGTTTCTCACGTCAACACTTTCTGGATATTCTTTAGGTACACCAACTATTCCTGAAAACTTTGGTTTAACAATTTGTTCGTCTTTAGACTTTTGTTGTGGTTGTGATTTTAGATCAAGAATTTTCAATACGGTTTTGGAAGTTTCTTTACCAACACAATCAACACCATATTCAATTGATTCAATGCCATCAATACTATTTATTTCGTTAATGATTTCATCTTCAGATAAATGACGATCAATTAAATGATCAACCCCTAATTGTTTCAAATATGTTTCGTGTTTAGTACTTGCCACAGCAATAACATTCAATCCATATATTTTGGCTAACTGGGCAACGTAAAGTCCAACAACAGTAGCCCCACCCCAAATTAAAATTGTATTATTGTTACTAGCTGTGGTAGTTTGTTTGGTTGGGGTTGCACTTAATTCAAATTCAAATGAATTATATAAAATAATCCCAGCAGTGACTAATCCAACTCCAATCGTGGCACCATCTTCATAACTGAAACTTTCAGGAAGTTTCCAAACTAATCTTGAGTCAATTGCAGTGTATTGTTGGAAAGTTGAAGTTCTATTATCACGATAACTGGTGGAACTAACTATCACTTTATCACCAATAGAAAACTTGTCAACTTGATCACCTAATTTAACCACATCACCACTTGATTCACGACCATTTATCCAGGGGAAATGATAGATCCCAAATCCATATTTTTTTCCTTTCCAATCTATTGGATTTAGTCCTATGGCTTTATTGTTAACTAAGATTTCATATGGTTGTAATTCTGGAATTGGATATCTACTTTGCACTTTTAATGGATCTTTAAAATGAGTGATCAGTAGGATGGATTGATGTTTTTTATCAAAAGAAATTTCTGTAGGTGGTACAATGGCGACATCTTCTTGTTCGTCGTTGGTAGATTTTTCTTGATACAGTTCTTTAAAAACTATTCCTGAGGTGTTGGTTCTCAATCTTTTACGAGTACGTTCTTGTGTTTTAATAACAGTGGTAGTCATAATTAGGTATGGTAGTTTTTGTTCTTGTTGTGTTCTATAAAGCTTGCTAGTTAAATTAGTTGAGTTGCAAACATTGTATAAAGTATACAAATATATATATATATCAAAACCCAAAAATTAAGGTATAAGTTAAACTACATTGTGTCAATCAAGAAATCAATTAATCTCAAGATCTGCCACAATGATCTGGATGAAGCGAAACGAAAGTGTGGCATTTTGAGCGCTTTAATAAAGCTGGTGAAAATTGCGAGATTGATAATTTTTTTTTGCAATCACACACACAGTAACAAAGGAGACAAACAAAAGCAATTTCATCTTAACGTTTTACAATACTAGTTTTGCTTTCGGGGACACTACCAATTGATTATCCGAGACATCTTTTATAATAACTATCCTAACCACAGTTTCTATTGTTCGAACTCATCATATTTTTTAATAAATCACTCATCATTAGTAAAATTGCTTGCCGGTTGACTGGTACCGTCTAAATCCACAATCTTATTGTTTTTCTCTTACCCGCCTAATATCCTCCCTTGTCCTCCCCCTACTAACCTCATTTTGCTTATCTTATCAATTGTGGTATTTTGCGAAGCATAAACTACTATTGACACCGCCAAATCCAAAAGAATTGCATACTGCATAATTAACATCCATAGTAATACTCTTATTAGCAACATAATCAAACTTAAATTGTGATTGTTCATCTCCTTCATGTTGTCCTACATTATCGAGATTTAAAGTTGCTGGTATTTGACCTGTTTTGATGGCATTTAATGTGAAAATTGATTCAACGGCACCCGCGGCACCTAATAAATGACCAATTGAAGATTTTGTCGATGATACTTTTGTTTTCTGTGGATTAAATAACCTCATCATGGCATTATTTTCCGCCCGATCACCAATCACAGTTGATGTAGCATGAGCATTCACATAATCGATTTGTTCTGGATCTATACCACTTCTTTCAATTGCTTGATTCATGGCATTATATGCCCCAGTACCATCTTCATGGGGTGCCGTTATATGATACGCATCACCAGAAGCACCATACCCAAGAATTTCCCCATAAATTTGATCAGGTGTAACTCCTCTTTCTAAAGCATGAGATAAAGTTTCTAAAACTAAAATCCCACATCCTTCACTTAACACAAATCCATTTCTTGATTTATCAAATGGTCGACTAGCTTTCGTTGGATTAGAATTAAATTCAGAATCTGTGACTACTGATCTTGCTCTAGCAAAACCGGCTAATGCTAATGGATGTATTGAACTTTCCGTACCACCACAAATCATTACTTGACCATATCCCATTTTCAAAAAATTAAATCCATCACCAATGGCCTGTAAACCAGTGGCACATGCCGTTGATACTGAATGTAAGGGACCTTTAGTTTGATACTTAATTGAAATATTTCCTGCAGCCATATTGTTTAACAATTTGGGGATAAATAATGGTTGAACTTTTTTATACCCGGATGCATTATAAGCAATTGAATTATTATAAATATCTTCAAATGATCCAATCCCACTTCCTACTGCTACTCCAACCTTATTTGTATCCATATTTAAAGCATTATTATCTTCAGTTAATAATCGAGCATCCTGTAAAGCTTCATGAGTAGATGCTAGTGCATAATGACTAAATGTAGCCATTCTTCGTGCTTCACTTGCAGGTATATGATCTCCAACTTGCCAATGACCCTCCAAGATAGACCCATGGGGTACTTTACCAATTACTTTTGACGGAATTTTGTCCCATCCAGCTGATTCATAATCGGGTAACGTTGTTGTTGATATTAATCCTGATTTATTGGCAATTAATTGTTTCCAATTATGTGACAATCCAACTCCAAGAGGACTGACCATCCCCATTCCTGTAACTACTACTCGTGTCATAATTTTAATACAAAATAAACTTGGTAAGGGTGTGAGAACTAATGTTGTCTATTTAGTGGGTTTTAATTGATCTATATAACTATTCAATCTTTTTTCATCACCAACAAGAAAATTTATTTCATTTTCCGCGATGTCTGTGGGGATATCATAATGATTCAATAAATTTATCCAATTATCAAGATCCGATAAATTTGAATCAACACTAAATGGACCAGAATCAGCAGTATTTGTGATATGACTATGTAGTTTGTTTTGTAAAAATTCATTTAATTTCATTACTTTTAAATTTCTATTATCTCCAACATTTGATTTTTTATAATTTTTAGCAAATTTTGTGAAATCATTAAGCATGATTTTATAATTCCGGAAAATGGTTTCTTTCATCTGTGAAGAAAGATTGAATTCATTTAATTTTTGATAATGTGAGTTATAAAATGATTGATAAAATGATTGTTTGATATCTTGTTTGAAGTCTTGTAAAAATATCAAATAGTTTAATTTAACAGTAGGGAAAGCACCTTCATTGATGGTAGTTTGTGGTGACTTTGGCTCTTGTTGTTGTTGCTCTTGTTGGGTACACCATTTTTGAAATAATTTTTGTCGTTCCAGTTTCGATGATATGGCAAAAAATTCAGGATAAGTAGTGAATTCTGGTAATAATTCCTCTTCGACTAAATCCCAACTTTCGTATATTGATATTCGATTAGAAAATTGGTTTAATAAATTGATAAAATCTTGTTCAGCAGATGACGTGGAGGCTGCTGTTGCATCTTCTGTTTCACTTAAGGATAAATCAAGAGACCCATTATCATTGTCGTCGTCATCGTCAGACTCGATTTCGGTAGATTTTTGATGTTGAGCTAGTGCTTGTGATGTTAGTTCATCAATATTTATCGTTTGTGATGATTCTTGCTTGGTTTCCTTGCTGTTTACCTCTTCCTCTTCGTCCTCTTCATCGTCACTCGATAGATATCCTTGTATTATAGAATTGATTTGTTTTGTCAGTGGCTGTTTTTCTTCTTTTGGTTTTGCTTTAGTCACTTTACTTGGAATATTCTCCACAACAACAATTTCTTCTTCTTCAGTAACTTGTTGTTGCTCAGTCTGTTTTGGTTGAACTTCCTCTTTACTGTGTTTGACTTCATCCAATTCTAGTTCGTCTTCGATTTTTTCAAATTTCACTCCCCTTGATTTAGCAAATAGAATCGCCAATTCATCAAAATTGATTGATTTAATCAATCGTTTTACAATATCAATATCATTCTTGTAATGTTCTTGTATATCACTTAACTGCCAATATGATGATTTATCGTGATTGTTAAAATAAAAATGATGAGAAGTATCAGTGATTACTATATACCAATGAGGTGAATCAGGTATTTTATATGTAAATAAAGGTTTCATAATGAAATAAGTATATAGACAAGTTTAATGTCAAGTATGACTCTACTATAGGAGATTTTTTGATGACATTAGTTTTGTGTTGTTCAATCCTACTCGCAAAAAAAAAATTACTACCACTACTATATTCTACTTTCACGCTTTGATGAATCTCAATTCAGATTAGTTTAAGAGCTGAGATATCTCATCGCAATACTCTTTGCCAGCTTGTTGGTGCTTGATTTTTATTGATAATGGAAACATTTATTGATCCACCCGGATAGATCTTTGACTCAGACACGCTTCCCTGTCGCCGAAGTTCTGGTGTTGCTACTTGCTTGTGAGATTATAATACCGCTCTTAGCCTCCCTCTTACCCCACCCCTCCTTTTATTTTTATTTTTCTTGGTCTCCGGGGGAAAATTTTTAGTGTCTGTCTGTCAATTTAACTGTTATTTAGAACTAGCAGGATCATTAAATGAAGGAGGGATTCAGTGATGAGGATGGAAAGTCCGAAATAGTATAATATAACGGGGTTATAATTATTTTGTGAGTGGGGAGAGAAGAGAGAGGGAAGAGATTATAATATTATCACTAATGATTTAGATACTCCGGGGAAAAGAAGTGGGGAGGGGAGACTAAGTTGACTAAAGTTAATTGGGAAGAAGAATTGTACACATTTTTTTTTGATTTGATTGAACTCATTATATGACGTCAAGTATTGGAGAGGGAATCTAAATTGTTAATGGTAATGTATTAAAGCAAAGGAAATTAGTAAAATATAAATCAAATGATTGGAAAATTGGGTTAGAACGATGATGATGATGAGGTTAAAATTAAACGATTATTATTATTATTATTTAAGCTGTTGAGGAAAGGTAAAACTTAGCCCCATGGGGCAAAAATTTGCTGAATTAATGTATTTTTAATCCGTTGAATCATTTACTACACCGTAAACCAAACCGTTGTTCTTCTTCTATTTCCGCTTACTCTCCCCTTCCATTTCCACTTTATGCTGTTATCAAACATTATATCACATAAATTGACAAACAGTTTATTGCACATGGTACTCACCAAGAGGTTAACATTTGGTTATGAGATTATCTATTACTCCTCTTATTTCTGCTTCACCGATTAATAAACCAATTAAGAGATATTTCCGATTTACACTTCCTATTATTCTGGTAGTAAGCAGTAGTAGCAAATTATATATTTCATATAAAAAACAAATCAACAACAAACAAACGACTAAAGTTATATCGTAAAACACAACTATTTAGTTTTGAATAAATATTTCAACCATCATCAGCATAAATCATAAATTAATATATAAGAAATAAACATTCTCCCTACAAAAAGGAGGGAAATGAATAACCAAAGCATATAAAATGAATAAAAAAACAATAGACAATAAACAATATATCCGATAACACCCCATGAAAATATAAATCAATCACAAATCATATTAAGATTAAAAATAAATATTAGTTTTGCCAAAAGATTAAGTTATTGTTAACTGACCAACATATTAACTGACATTTTCAATCTCTTTTTCTCCGGGGTATCATAATCTTCGACATTTAGTGAACGTTGATGGATATGACTAGTTGATGAATTTGTAATTGAAGCGGTATCGTTATTAGTCGAAGTAGGAACAGTGGTAGTACTAGTTGTAGTAGTAGACGGTACAGATCCATTAGTCAAGATTTTCTTGAGTTGAGGACTATTATTTACAAATCGTTTGTTTCCACTACCAATAGCATGATAATTAGAACCACCACTACTGGTATTACTATCTTCATCATCTGCTCCACTACTACTGTCACTTCTCAGTCCTTCTTCCTCATCATCTTCCTGTTCTTGTTTCTTACCATTCTTATTGGTCTTATTAGTATTGGAATCGGAACCACTTTTACTGTCATTATCTTTGTTGCAGTGTTTATAGCTCTTTCTAATCCTACTGACGGCAACTTCACTTCCTTGGTGTAAATTTTTAGCATGTCGTAATAACAAATCTCTTCGAGAAAATGGTCGACTACAAATACCACAAGTAAATGGTTTCAATTTATTATGAGTCGATAAAGTATGTCGAGTAAGATGTTCTTCTCTAGTGAATGCTCGTTGACATAATGTACAGTTGAAAATTCGAGCATTTCCTGATGGAGTTTTGGTTCCATAATTGGTTGTGGTGGTGCTTGAGGTAGATGTATTACTATCTAGAGATGAATCGCTGGTGATAGAATTATTGGATATTGACGTTGATAATGGATGTGATGAATTTTCAATCAGTGATGGTGGTGAAAGAGGAGTTGTAGTTGTGGAAGTAGAAGTGGTTGTGTTTATTGGTGAAACAGGTGACATTGGTAAAGACATGGTGTAATTCGGTATTTTAATTTTTAGTTGTATAATCAATGAATAAATAGGTTATGAATAATTAATATTAAGTATGGGGTGGGTAGTAATAGTATAGGCAAGATTTAATTATGATTTTGCAAATAAGAAGTGAAATTAATAAGTGATAATTTGTGAAGGGAAATAAAAAAAAATCTGGGGAGTAGGATTGGATATATATTTTACATCTAGAGGAATATGAGTGGGTGGGTAGGTAATTTCAAAACTAAGTAGAATAAAATAAAAAATGCCTGTGTGATTATGTAACAATTTAAATTTCACATAATATATAGAAGAGAATCTTCAATTTTACTTTATGGTACTACTACTACTAGTACTGCCACTACCAGTACTTCGGTAATAGTTGTTAAAAATAATTTTATGGTCTAAATTTTGTGGGGAGCGCAAATCATTACATAATCAACAACAACAAGAACAAAGAAAAGAGCAAGAAGAAGGTGGGGAGGGAGGGAAGGAATAAAAAAAAAGTGGGGCGGAGGGGCAAGCAGGAAGAAAGGAACTTTTTTTTCACACCAACCAACCAATCAAATCAACCATAACAGCAACAACAACAATAACAATAACGCATTTAACTCCTATTCCTTTTATCATACAAGTTTAATATTACACAAAATTAGCTAACTTCAGGTTATTATCATTATCCTCCTCTAGCCAACTACCATTCAAAACGAATATCTAACCATTAGAAAAATACTTAATGGTTATCATACTGGCTAAAACACCATCCCTTCTTATCTCCTATACCCTCGTTCCCCTCCGTCCCCCTCCGTCTCCCCCCTTCTTTTTTCCTCTCTCCCCCCTCCTTCTTTATTAATCGCCATATATCTTTAAAATTTGCTGATCATGTCGTCATTCCTAACTTTTACATATATAAGTAGAGCATTTTCTTGTCTATGTGTAATAGAATCTAGTAAGTATTTTGTAGAGAAAGATGGTAATTCCTCCGTATATTCAATATATTCAAAGTAAAAACTATAAACAAATCATTAAACCTAAAAGTAGAATCAAAGAGAAAAACAAAAGAGTTGACTGACAGTCTTTTTTTTTAGGTTCTCTTCTATAAGCATTATTATTATTATTGGTAAATCCGAGATATGACCGTGATTATGATAAATCCCATACTAGTGATATAAGAATATATTGCTGTTTAGTCAATTAATTCCGTTGAATTCATAATCGGATACAAATAAGACTCTCGATGCATATTCACAACAATAGGACCACGAAGAAATATCACGAAAACGTTTTACTCGATAAGTTTATATTGTTTAGTTGAGAGGAGGGGTGGAAGAGGGGGGAAAGGTAGGGAGGAGGAATATACAGTCATGCACGTATGGGCAGGTGGTAAGAATGGCGGGGAAGAACAAGAGCAAACTGAACAATAGAAAGACTATTATTCGAGCAATTGGGTTATTGTTGTTGTTGTTGAAATACTAATATAGTGAATCTACACTAAAATTATTGAAAGAAAAAGCACAAGATAAATTTAGCAATCACTTGAATAAATATACATAAGACAAAAGGAGGGGGGAGGAGAGAGTCATTTGATTAAAAATGGAGTCATCTCTGTTTTCCCGATCCCTATCAACTATCCATCTTCTTCGATGTATACTATCTATCCCTAGAGAAGGGGATATTGAACTATAAGGAGAGTTATCGCCATTAGAGTGTTACCTGTAACATTGATATGATAAAAGCTGATATTACTTGTTATTGTCACCTTCATTTTAAATTTACTTATCCAACTTCAAAAACTCAAAACAATTGTCACGGAAATCCCTAAAAATAGTGAAGGAAATATACATGACAATGACTTTTGCTTTGTTTGTTTTTCATTTTACTCCCTCATACTTCTTTTGACGATCAACCCTTGTTTTAGATCTCCGATTGTTTTCAATATTCCTTTCCCCCCTCTCCTCTTTCTTCATTTCGGGATTATGCACAATTGACCTTCTTGTTATTATTATTTTAGATGACTCCCATCATCACTCAATTGTCGTCTTGTAACTAATCACTTGAGTGACAAATACCCGTGTCTTACCATCTAGAATAGAAACTTACGATAATCTATTTGTACTGTTGCATATGGTAGCTAGAGTACTCCTGATTATACCATATTTCGTATCGTGTACACCAAACAATTACAAGGTCGTTTGTTCATATTTCGTTTATTTCAACTATAACCCAAACAGCAGGTTGGTAAATATATAATAATGAATCACCTTAAAAAGTTATAAATTGGTAGCATTTTGGTATCACGTGCAGATAAGACAATAGTCAAAGCTGGTCGTGTTGATTACTAATTTGAGACAACATTCTGCTCACAGAGAAATAGAAAGCACATAATGTGTAAGCCACAAAGATTAAGAAGTACATCACAACAACAACAACAACTTCCATACACATTATCTCGCTATCAAAATAAAATCCATTGCATAAGGCAGTTTAACTTACTACCACAGAAGTATCTATTATTTCACTTATCCTACTTTTCTTCTTTTTGAAGAATAACACAAGCTAACTTGTTCATGCTGGATGATAAGATATGTCTTCATCATCTTATAATCCTTACAAAAATAACGTTAATGATAGATTAATCAACAACTCAACTGACTCATTCCAGGATAACGATCAAGGGATTCCTAACAACAACGATACATTCTTATCGAGAATATTTGGATTAAACTCAATATATAATCAACTTCAAGATAATTATCAATATTATGATCCTGAATTTGATAGCTCTTTGAATCAACAACTCCAACAAAGCATCCAAGAAAATGATGAAGCTGAAGATGAGTCTTTATTACCGCAACAGCAACAACAAGCTGCCCCTATGGATTTGTCAATTCAAGACAAGTCTGCCAAACAAAAGAGTAAATCCAGTAGTTTGTTGAATTCTGATTCTGATTCTGATTTGTCATCTTCAGAAGATTCATACGTGCGACCTAATATACCTCAATTTCCTTCCACCCCAATTGAAACGGAGAATCAGGGACTGTCATCAAAGATAAAGTTTCTGATACCACAAAGAGCTAAGAACTTTGTTGGGAAATTACATCCCCATCATGAACCGACTCTACCAGTTTATCAGACTCCGCAAGAATTTCGAAGAAACTTGCCACAGCAGCAAAGAGCACTGGCAACTGTGAACACTAATTATCAGAGAACCAGGAATAACAATAGAAGATTTATTATTCCACCCAAGGAAAGAGCATTGTATCTTTGGGCAAATATTACTAATATGGATGAATTTTTAAGTGACGTTTATTATTATTATCGAGGTCGAGGGTTATTGAATATTGTTTTATCACGAGGATTTGATTTAATTATTCTTATATTCATTTTAATTTTCACAGTATTTTTGAAATGGGGTATTGATTATTCAATTTTTTTCGATAATTTACATCAAGAAGAATCAAAACATATTACTTTAAACGATATGATAATCCCTAATTATTTTGCAACGATACCTTTATCGATCAAATTCATATTATTTGGATTCAGTGTATATATATTGTTGCGTCTGGTTCAATTATATCTTGATTATAATTATAAATTAAAAGAACTCAAAAACTTTTATCATTATTTAC
>OKKB01000182.1_pt1 | contig 34361 bp, 17 predicted proteins | sample 1613931 | NCBI WGS metagenome assembly OKKB01 (sample SAMN04436893, study PRJEB24849) | human gut metagenome | biome: human gut; feature: NICU; material: stool | host: Homo sapiens | place: USA: Saint Louis, MO | collected 2012-02-08
TTCTGGTGTTAAAGGTTTACTTTCAAAATAATTATTGATAATACTAGCACTAGCAACAGTCATCTTGTTATTGTTATTGTTATTTGGTTAATTAATGAATAGGGAAATGAAATAGAAATAGAAAAAGGGAAGAAGAACTTTTTTTTGAAAAAAAGTGACGAAATGAAAGAAAGAAAAAGGGGATAAAGAAACAAGTTTATATTAATATATCTTATAAATGAACAATTTTTTTTGAAAAAAACAAGTTTTAGTTAATTAGTTAGTTTGTTAAATTAGTTATTGTTTTAATATTGATCTATTTTGAATCCAATCAATCAATTAATCATTTTTTGGGTTTATTGAAATTTTTCTTTTTTTTTTTTTTTAATTATCACAAAATTGAACTAAGAATGAATAACTAAGAAAAATAAATCAAATCAAATCAATCAAATGAAATCAAATGAAATGAAAGGACAAAAAATGCTCATTGTTGTCGATTTTGTGTATTTGAAGTTTTTAGCAGTAAAGTAAAGTAATAAAGAGAATAAAAGAATAACAGCAGCAAAAAGGAACAAAGTGGAGGTAGAGGGAGGGAGGGAAGGGAGACACTAAATGAAAGAAAGAAAGGGAATTTACATTTGTTATGTAATTATTCAATTCATATTGTAATTCCAGGCGGGCTTATGACATATTACCTCTACAAATTCTCCATTGTGAATGAGATTCAAACCAAAAGAGGGAAAATGTGTGTGTATGTGTGGGTTATACACCCATCCTCGCCTCGAATTGCTCCACATTTCAAAGTATAAACAAAAAAATCGTACCATAATCTGTGAGCTTCTCTGGTACTGAGATCCCATAACCTCTCAACTTGAAACCAAGAATTAAAGTTACACTTCAAAGGAAATGAAGATAAAGTTCTGGTGTTCTTCCCCTAGCTAAACAGTAAAAACAACAGCACAAGCAACACTAGAACACAAGATAGTTGCGTAGCCTCAAAGGATATACAAGAATGTATAGTATAACATTTGATTTATTTAGGTAGTAGTAGTAGTAGTAAAGAGGTGTAATTTGTAGAGAATGGAATGTTTTGTAAAAGTTATAATCAACTTACAGAATTTCAGGTTTCTTTTTTTTATTTCTTTTCATTTCTTTACTATTCCAAATTCAGTTAAATTGCCACATATACGAAGATTGGCATTATAAACTCTTTATGAAACTCATTTTCTATTTAACATTTGATTCTAATTCATTTTTAAAAACCCTTCTCGATGTTTCAACTCAAAAACTTGTAGATAAAACTTGTGGTGATAGGACCAAATATCAAAACAAACAATAGAGATAAATATATATATAGAGCTGTATAAACTTAATTTTTTTGGGAGGGGGGGGGGGTGGTGAACAATTGTTAGTAAAAGTTTCTTTTTTTTTTTTCAGTACAGTCTAAATTTGGTGATTAGACATTTTGCATAATATTCCCTCTTCACTTTTCACTTCTTCTTTCTTCCTCCTATAATGAAATTTGGAATGTTATGACTTATCACATACTTTATTATTATAGTACAGGCGTATATATAGACAAGAATGATAATATTATTACTCAAAGTTAAAGTCAAGTAATCTATAACATGTGGTACCACAAAAGAAAACTTACGTTAATGTCTTGATTCTAACCGAAATCAGTAGTAGATAAACAATTGTAAAGTCTAGATTTGTTATAGTGGGGGGCAAACTAACCGAGAGAAACTAATATTAATTATTGTCATTAACCAACCAACCAACTAACACTTGACTATAATTAAAACCAATCCTACGTACTCAAATTGCGTTTCAACATTTTGTACTTTCTTGGAAAGATCACGTTTTCGTTGTTTAATTGGTATTTTTGTTTCTCACAATATGCATAAATTCAATTCAAAAAATTTCTTGTTTTATTATGTTTTTTGACGAAGTGAAAAGAAAAAAATAAACTGCATATACATATTGTAATATACTAACCATTAACCAAGACATGAGCACAATATCAACAAGATCAACAACACTTTTGGGGGAATTTTGAAACGTTTGTAACTACTGTTGGTTGGTTTCAAGTTTTTGTTTTTTTAAATAAACTTTATTTTATAAATTTTGATTAAATAAACTACTTAGTAATGTATATGTAAAATTTTAATAACTATGTCTACCTTTTTTTTTTTGTTCACTACAACTAATATTTGAAGAAATTGAAATGAAAAAAGTCAAGAAATGTACAGAGTAATGAAAGAAACAGAACTCATACCAATTTTGTTTCAACTGCAGTTGTTTGAGTGCTTTTTTTTTTCTTATTTCCTTTTGTTCTTTATTTCAAGAGCAAAATCCTTGGGTCCACATCTACAAATTTACATTATGATCACATCAAACATAAAAGAGGTACATATATGTACAATTGCGACAACGGTGATTTTGACAGTTATAGAACAACAAAGCTTTTCTTTTGGTTATGGGCCCATGACCACCTCTAGTTTGAGCATGATGATGATCACTGTTATTGAATGCATAATTAATTGACGTCAAATTTCTAGTTTTCAATTTTGTGCAAGAAAAAAAGGGCATATTGTCAAAAACCTCAAAAAAAAAATACTCATAACTTATAGGAAACATAACTTATGGGAAACCGTTGAAACCAAACTATTTGGAATTAATCTACAATCCAAGTAGTACCTTGTTATGGGAATGCAAGTATATCGTCTCAGGGTTATTTCTTTTCTTTGTGTAGAAGCAACAAAATGACAGTTTTATTTGATGCTTGTGAGAAGACTCTACAGACTAAACTAAGTCTGGTAGGTGCACATTTCACTGTTGCGATTTATTAAGATAATTTGGTTAAATCAATGTAAATATAATATAATATATATATATATATTTCTAAATATATTATGTACTTTTAATTTAAATGGTATTTTAATGAAATTTAAGAATCGAATCGAAAAAAAAAAAGACAAAACAAAACAAAATATAAAAAAAACTTGAAAGAAAGCAAAAAAAGTATCAAACTATAAAAAAAAGCCACTCCTTTCAAGTAAGTAAAAACTAATCAAGCAACTAATATTTTAATATTTTAACTTTATTCCACCCCTTCATCTTAGGTCAAGGCAGAAATACTGGAAGCAGAAGTATATTTGACTTGAGCCAAAGAAATTTCATTATCATCCAAATCATAAACAATATAAGCTGATCTCAAAAAGTTATCACCAAGAATGTTAGCATCATTAACATCGAAAAGTAATTGACATTTATCATATGGTTGACCATCATCACCTTGTAAAGAAGCAGCAAATTCGGAAGCTGGAACGGAAATTTTAGCATTTTTACTAAAATTGAATACAACATCCCCTGACAAATTACAATCAACTTCATAGAATGAATTACCATTGGAATCTTGAGTTAATTTACCATTGAAAGCTTTAATGATTTGATCAGCAAGATCTTGTTGCAAATAAGTAATGGTGGTACCTGAATCCAAAAGAACATCGACATTATCAGTATTGATGGTTTTACCAGAAACTTCAACTGAACCCAAACTAATTCTTAATTCACGATCAGAAGTAACTGGTAATGCAATTAATGAACCACTATATTTAGCATTATCAACCCCACCGAAAATGATTTGTCCCGTGGCAGCATCTGGAGAATTAAGATAAAGTGAATAAGCATTCTTAGCAATGACTCCTTGTTTTTTTAAAGTGACAGGGACATTATCATAACTACCACCGGCTTCATTGGTTTTATAACCAACCCCTAAAATACCTTGATCAATTGAAGTAGAATCAACATCAGCTAAAACTTGATTTTTAATCGAAACACCACCAAATCCAACGGTATCCTTATATAAAGTACCTTGAGATGAAGATCCATCACCATAACCAATTTTGAATGGAGTATTCAAATCTTGTGAAGCTGATGAACCACTTGGATCATATGTCCCCTTTTGTTTACAGAAATCTGCAGTTTGATCACTATAAGTGACTTGACAATCAACATTAACATCAGGAACCCATAAATCTGATGATCCAGTATCAACAATAACATTAAGTTTTTGATTATTGGATCCAACGGTAATATCAGCAGCATAAGTGACTTGTTCATTGTGTAAAGTCACTGGGACAGCTTGTCTTTTGGAAGTTTTACCTTCTTGACCATTAGTAACTGGGAATGCTTTAGGAGTTTTCACAACACTGAAATCTAAAGCAACGAAACCAGCTGATCTTTTGGTTGTTGTTGGAGTAGCATCGACTAATAAAGCAATAGCAAGAGCAATGAAAATATTCTTTAAAAACATTGATAAATGGTGATGTTTAGTGGGTTGTTGTTATTTGATTGATTAATTGATTGATATTATTCAAATTTTCAACAACCAAGAGGAATCAACTATCCTTTTATACTATTCTTTTTTTTTAAATTAGATATCTGAAAAGATTAAGAACTAGCTTATTGTTCTTTTTCATTCTCCTTCTCGTACCCTTTTCTTTTTAGATGTTTATTATCATTGCTATAAATTGTGGTGTTCTTTGTTATCGTTTTACTATGAATGTGGTCTATATTTTTTTAGTTTGATGCCGTTTATTCAAATGCATTTCATTCAATTCAATTCAAATCAATTCAAATCAATTTAATTTTAACTTTATCAATTATAGACTAAATTTATCAATATTACCCGTTTCACTTTCTGCCCCCCTCCCCCGGTTTCCCCGATTTCCAGGTTTTGTTTACTAAAATTTAAAAAACAATTTAGTTCTTTTTTGATGAAAGAAAAAGGGAAATAACTTCTTCATTTCATGATTGGAATTAAAACGCACGCGTGAATTATTGGTACTAGAAAGGTTAAAAGTTTAGTCTAATGTATTATTTTCTGTTTTAGTTGATGCATTAAACACCTTGAACTTTTCTTCATTATTATTTTCGAAAAATTAGAGCAAGTCAAAAAGCAAAGCAAAGCAAAGCAAAGCTAGCTTATTCCGATAATCATTATTTCTATCGGAAATCTATTGTTGTTGTCACCGTATTGGTTGATATCAATTTTGTGTTTTGTGGTGCCGTGCAAGTTTCTATCTCCTCCTCCTCCTATTCCTTCTCCTTATGGCTTGTTGTTGACAGGCAACAGGAGAGGTTATGATTTGAAACTTGTGTTTGTTGACGTTTCAAGTCAAACTAAAACTACTTTTTTGGATTGAAATTATAATTAAATGATGCTTAGAATGATTCTGGATACCAAGAAATTGTAAAAAAGTGTTTTTTTGTTTTAAGGGGTAACACATTTGATGTGAGTGTGTCAAAATAATGTGTCAAAAAAATAAAGTCAAAGTTCCAAGGGGAAAGAAAATTTGAAGTTTTTACTTGGCAATATTTAAATGCTTGCAAAAAATCTAGAAGTCAAAGTTAGAGTTAGAGTTGAAAGATCTATTGTTCTTCTTCTTTTTTATTCATTGATAGAAGTTATTAAACAATAGTTTTAATTATTGTTTAATTTCAAATCTTACCTATGATATGTAGTTGAAATTGAGATTTTCCTATTTTTACTTGTTTTTGATCTGTTTAGTAATAGTGATGGTGCCTCTATTGTTCTCATAATTATTGTTTGTAAGTTTTGTACCACTTTTCTTTTTTTTATCTTTCAATCCTTTCCCCTTTTCTATTCATTCATTCATGTATGTATGTATGTGCGTGTGTATATCTTTATTCTTTTTGATGCCGTTCCTCTATCATATTGTTGTTTCAATATATAACCCGAACTACTTCAAAACGTCACCAAGAAGAAAAGATTTGAAAAAAAACCATACTGTGTAATTATAAAAAATAATGGCGTCTTTCTATTTCTGATGTCATTGGTTAATATGAAATTCTACAATCAATCAATCAATGGAAATTAACGATTTTGTGTATTGTGTTGAAAGTTTTTTTTTGTTTATTTGTTCGTTCGTTGATAATTCATATTTTAGATATATCCGAAACTCCACAATCAAAAATTGTTTCTCTTTAAAATATATTTTGCGCTTTTCTGCATTGACAAATTTCACAAATATGACGTTTTCAATTTTGTTTAGTTTTTATTTTTTTATTAGATTTTTAGACCCGAGGATAAAGACAATAATAATGGTGGACGTAATTTGAATGCAAAAAAAACTATATCCATAAGCCACAACAACAACAGAAACAACTACAATTAGTGTTTCGAAACAAAAAGCTGCAAAAAAAAAAAAAAGAAAAACGAAAGGAGATCAGATCGAGATTCAGGCGGTCAAAGACATGCACATGCATACGTTACTTTTTTTTTCTTTTTGAAATTTCAGATCGGCCCATAAATTGACAACAACAACAACAACAAAATACTAAATAACAAAAAAGCAATTTCCACTTGTTAACCAAGCAACATTGACTATGGCTATATCTCCATCATATGATATTGTTCTTATTATTAGAGAAGATTGACAGTTTTCCATTGGAGCGCAATTCTTGATTTAGATTTTATTGAGGATCCACATTTTTACGTTATCTGTCGTGTAATCAACAACAGACTAAAAAAAAAAATACTTGAAAAAAAAACGCAAACGATTAATTATTTATGGTGCCGTTTGTCCAAAGGTATTCTACATTTTTCAATATACGTGATTATCATTTATCTATGTGTATAAACTAATTTTTAGATAAGAGTTTCTGTTAATGGAAAGAAAGAGCGGTATGCATGTCCTAGAATAGTGAGTGTGTGGATCTCTTGACCTATTCAACATATTTATCTATCATTTCAACCACAACAACATATGCCACTTTTTCAAAAATTCTAAACATGAATTAGCAGAACTCTACAGTTGGACTCATATGGCTTTAAATTACTCTAGAAAATATGGTTACGGCTTTAAATTCCTTTTTTGTAAGCCAAAAATCAAAAACCAGTAACCAGAGTGGAGAATGTATATGTGTGATCACGTGATAAAAATCTTTGAAAATTATTTGAATTGAACGACCGTATGAAGAAATTAGATGGAAATCTGTATTGATAGAATATGGTAAAGAAATAATTTTCAAGTAATGGAATATTTATCTTTTTATATGTTGGTTCTATTAACAAATCATATTTCATATTTTCTTTATTTTTCGTTAAAATTTTACCTAAAAAACTAGTTAAAAAAGTTCATTAAGCCAACATTGAGAAAATATTGATGTTCAGTGTATATAATAAGTTGGAATAATGCATTTTTCCCCTTACGCTACCCTGATTTCTATTTTTTTCAAAGCTTAAAACAGGCTTTTAAACTTGTACCGAAGCTTAACGTAAATTTGCAACAAATTCATGCATATTAAATATCTAACACATCATTAGTAATTTTAATTATGGCAATTCTTCCCCTCCGAGTTTAAACCTAAATCTACTCATAATAATAACAAACCATTAATCATACGATGTCACTTGAACTTTAAATGACCTAACTCTGAGAACTAACTTTATCGATATAACTTAATAACCATTTGGAAAACTAAACGGTTATTTCCGTAATTAGTGAGACTAACTTCTTGTTGTAGCAGCAACACCAAGACTAAATCACGGGAATAAACTTTTTTCGGGGTCTCTTTATTCCCGCGATTTGCCTGGTTAGCTATACACGACAACTTTATTACCGGAACTTGATTTCTTATTCCCGCAGTTTTTTAAATGCTCACTACAACAGTTACAATTAATGAACTCCCCCACAATAAAGACAATCAATCAATCAATGAATGTAGAATGTATTGCAAATCAAACTTGTAGAGTAGATGCTTAGTATTATTTTTAGCCCTCCCCTGATTTGATCTGGACTTATCGCTACCGTTGAGGCTTCACTACAGAATTACGATCGTTCCCCAGCCACCAAGGAGAAAAGAATAATCACCTACCTACTATGTTTGTCAATATTCAATAAGACAATAGAACATAATCTAAAAAGTATGGGTTCATTTTGGCCTTGCATAATGCCCCACCACATGCCCAGCAACGCCCTATAGAGCAAATAAATTAACGAACGTTGGACGTGATCATTATACAGTCCTACATCAAGATGCATGTACTTGCACTCATAACGAAGACGCCTCAAACGAAAACTAAAATGTCCAGTTTTACCAAGAGGCAATACCATCTCAAACAAATCATGTAAAAACATACTGTATTGTCAGTTTTGATACATAAAACAATAGAATATGCCTTTTCTTTTGACTTTTTCTCTTTTTTTTCGTTCTTATTCGTTCTTTTCTAATTTCGTACAACCGACAACATCGTATAAGACAAACTAATTGGTAATACCAACTACACTGCTCAATTGTTCAGTCAAGTTTAAAGACCGAGAGAATGAGACAAGTTAAAAAAAAATGAGAACTAAAAAAAACCCAAATGGAGTATTTAGGTTAAAGCGCTCCGGCATTTTCCCAACTCCCCCATCATTCATTCATTCATTCTTCTTCTTTAAATTGAATATTACACAAAACCGCAGAAAAAACACCTGATGATTTACTCAAAACAAATTTTCTTCCAATAGTAATCATTCCATTTATGATTATTTTAACTATCATTTTCTGTATAAGTGTAAATTGGAGATGTTGTTTCAATTATTACCGTCGGGGAGCATCAGCGGGAAAACCATTAAACATGTTTTTTTCATGTACGTTTGTTTTCCTTTTTTTTGATAGTTTGTTCTTTTTTATTTTGTTTTAGTTTTTTCAAATCCATTATAAATAGAGATTTACTTCCCCATGATTTCGATAATTATTTTCAATTTTATCTTCTTTTATATCACTATAGAATAGATAACTTTACTTTAGACAACTTTAGAACAGAGCAGCTAAACATGACAGTCGAATACGAAACCAAACAATTAACTCCAGCCCAAATCAAAATCATTTTGGATACCGTTCCAATTTTAGAAGAAGCCGGTGAAACATTGACTCAAAAATTCTATCAACGTATGATTGGAAATTATGATGAAGTTAAACCATTTTTCAACACCACTGATCAAAAATTATTGAGACAACCAAAAATTTTAGCATTTGCTTTATTGAATTATGCTAAAAACATTGAAGATTTGACTCCATTGACCGATTTTGTTAAACAAATTGTTGTTAAACACATTGGTTTACAAGTGTTACCAGAACATTATCCAATTGTTGGTACTTGTCTTATTCAAACCATGGTTGAATTATTACCTCCAGAAATTGCTAACAAAGACTTTTTGGAAGCTTGGACTATTGCTTACGGGAACTTGGCTAAATTATTGATCGATTTAGAAGCCGCAGAATATGCCAAACAACCATGGCGTTGGTTTAAAGATTTCAAAGTGACAAGAATTGTTCAAGAATGTAAAGATGTCAAATCCGTTTATTTCACTCCAGTTGATAAAGATCTTTTACCATTACCAAAACCTGAACGTGGTCAATACTTGTGTTTCAGATGGAAATTACCTGGTGAAGAATTTGAGATTTCTCGTGAATATTCAGTGTCAGAATTCCCTAAAGAAAATGAATATAGAATTTCTGTTAGACATGTCCCAGGTGGTAAGATCTCAGGTTATATTCATAACAATTTGAAAGTTGGCGATATTTTGAAAGTTGCTCCTCCTGCTGGTAATTTTGTCTATGACCCAGCTACAGACAAGGAATTGATTTTCGTTGCTGGTGGTATTGGTATTACCCCATTGTTATCAATGATTGAACGTGCTTTAGAAGAAGGAAAAAATGTCAAACTTTTGTACTCAAACAGATCTGCTGAAACTAGAGCTTTCGGTAACCTTTTCAAAGAATACAAGAGCAAATTTGGTGACAAATTCCAAGCCATTGAATACTTTTCTGAAGACAATAACACCGATGACAAGATTGTTATTGATAAAGCATTTAACCGTAAATTGACTACTGATGATTTAGATTTTATTGCTCCAGAACATGATGTGTACCTTGTTGGTCCAAGAGAGTTTATGAAAGATATCAAAGAACATTTGGGTAAAAAGAATGTTCCTGTCAAGCTTGAATATTTTGGTCCTTACGATCCTTAAACTATTTGCGGGGGGTGGATATCTTTAGATAGGAATGATCCGATTAATGAAAATCTAGTATATAGTATATAGTATTGCTTAAATTATAAAGTTTTTATGAATTTGAAAAAAATAAGACCAGTAGAAGTTAACTGACCAACTAAGCAGAAAGAGGGAGCTTAAAGTAAAGAGAATGTTGATGGTGATGAAGAAATCTTTACTGAAACAAGAATTGCCGATCTTTGCGGAATATTAAACGCGACTTCGTAAATCCTAAATCTAAAATGTTAAAGTTTTGTGTAATTACTATTAAAACAATACTCTCTAGACAAAGCGAATTGTCAGAATGATAATTGAGATCTCTTCGTGAGATTCGCGGCTTACATCATCACACCAAGTTCATTAATAATATTTTTATTACATTAAACACAAACCTCCCTACATACAATTCTAGAAATCTTCAACTTGTAAAATATACTTGGCATCATCAACCCTTACATCTTTCTTTTTGAAATTCTTCCATTCCGTTAATCCATCAATCTTGAACTTTAACTTATCATCAAGAACCAAATCCAAAGCCTGTTGACACCATTGTTGTTTGAAACTCAAGCCCGTTTCTTGGTGATAATTATAATTTGTCCAATTGTTCAATAAATTGCTTGTCCAAGAACTAGACCATGGATTTAATATACCCTCTTGGAAAGTAACTAAATGATCAATATCATAAGTTGGCTCACTGATATCGAAATTACATGCACTAACTAAGCTAGATCCATACTTTTTCGGTTTCAAAATCCTTGTCAAAAATGGTTCTTTGACATTCCCATTGAATAACTTCCCAAGAGAAGTGGAAATATTTTGTTTGAATGGTAAATTGATTTCTTCAATTTCATTGATTTTAGTACTAGTAGTTTGGAAATATTTCTTACATCCAATTAAATCAATAATCATATCCAATTTATAATCATTAATGTTTTTCTCATCAATTTTTTGTTGTTCTCCAACATCACCGTTATGACGAAGTGGTACTAATAATGCATTGATCACTTCACTAGCAAAAAAATTTGGTTTTTTGAAATTAACAGGAATTTTTTCCCCAGGGAAATACAACCCATCATTAAATAAATCAAAACTTATAATTTTAAAATCTCTAGTTTGTGAAGGATTGTAATATTTTTTTTGAAATTGATCAACAATACCTTCCATGAATTTCAAAGATTTCTCTCGAATAACTAAAATAAGCTTCATGTATTCAAGGTTTGGATACTCCTTCAACAAGATTTGTAGCAATGTTAAGCCAAGGTTTGTATCAGCACCATTAATCAAAATATTCGCCTCAGTATTTTTAGGATTCAAGTGTTGAAGCAATTGCTTGGAATGATTGTACAATAAGGGGAAGGAACATAACTTTGCCAATGGAGGAAGTGTACTATGTGGTTCAGAATTTTTGTGACTTGTTGAAGCAACGTCGTCTTTGCTATCTTCTTTTGGGGTTGTTGATGACTGTTCGTCTTCTTCAATTTGAAAATCTTTTCCGACTCCTGCAGTATTTATATTGATATCAATTTGGTGAAGCTTATTCAAAGTTTCTTCATCAACTTTTATCAAAACATCACGATTAGGGTAAATCAATTGACTTGATGATAATGATCCACGTCTTGATGTAGGGTCTATTAACCCAAAAACATAATCTCCAACAGAATAGTTCTTGGCCATAGACGAACCAACGTTGGTGATAACCCCAGAAAACTCATATCCCATTCCAACTTTGACATTACTAAGATTCAACACATACTGATTAATCTTAGCATAATCCAATGCGTTCAACCCTCCAAATTTAATATCAACAATAACACTATCGGAACTTGGTGGTAAATTGATAGTGGTATAATGAAATTGTAATTCGGTTTCTTTATTCTGCACGGAAATATTCTTGACATCGAAAAATTTCAATTTACTCAAATCAGGCAAGTCTTTTAATCGGAATCTACTATTTGGTACTGGATTATGATTGGCATTTTTATCAATGATTGGTTTGGGATCAATTTTGGAATTTCTCTTCTCCAAATATGCCAATTCAGCTGGAATTTTATGAAATGGAGATGACTTCAATTTAATCTCTTCCTTTTGTTTTAAAACTTTGTGATGTTCTTTAAGATCTTCTTCAGGGGCAGCAGTGAATCCAACTGATTTCTTTTTAGGTTTAGTATCTTGTGATACTTGAGGCAGTTGAGTGGGTAATTGTTGACTTAATGAAATATCAACTTCAGAAGTGTCTGATTCGGACATGTTGCAACTAGTTTATCAATCAAATTTAAAAAGAAGAAATAACCAATTTTGGTATCCTTTAAAAGGGGTAAACTGAGAAAAAAAAAGACGAGAAATGGATTAGTATATATTAAGTGATAATGATGATTATATTATATTATATGTGCTTGGACCGAAATCCGATTTAGACAGTAGAACCAAAAAAAAACCGCTCAAACTTTAAGCCATAAAAACCTGCCAAAGTGCGTGTGAATTGGCTGAGTGATTTTATAACCGAACTTTCCTGATCCGGTGCCATGTCATCTATCAATTAGTCGCCTATCCCATGTATAGGGCATTGTGGTACAAATTCATTACATGATCAATGATACAGCAATTGTTTATTAGATAGTGATTTTAGCTATGATTGAAAGTGATTAAAGGCAAATTTGGTCACGTGAAGAGTACTTTATACGACATAACATATCTGAATATAATTAAATACTTTCTGATATAAGTGAAAAAAATAATTACTCAAACAAACTGGAAGTATAAGTCCTTTTTCATGCTGATTTGGTTTTCCCCATCACAAAGCCAAAACCTTATTGGTCCATGTAGTCCCGGAGCATTAATCCCATTTGTCAATTGAATTGCTTCCCCTTTTTAATTTTTTTTTTGTTACTACTCGCTCCCTAGTCTACCCCATCTCGGACCTAGCCCAGCTCCCACACACACGCACCCACCCACGATACGGCACACATACACACAAACAAAAAATGATCAACGATAACTTGAAATTGTTGAATTATCTCTTTGCAGAGTTTAAACAATCATTTCTTTTTCTAATCCACATATTCATTTATAAGTCTGCCATAAAATTTATACATGTCAACACGCAGCAGACAACTCCTACCACCAAGCTTGAGTTTTGTACGTCATGTTTCACAAACAGTTACATTCACAGCAATGGATATATCATCCAGTGGTGGCTTTTCCCATAAACAACCATCAAAAGTGGGGAAGTTGATTGTTCCTATTCTAAAAAGTCCTTCTCACTTGGGTCATTCTAGTAGTCGAGTCAATCGTTTGTATAACGAAGACAAGTATAGTGCTAATTTGTTACAAGTCAAAGAGTCACAGATATTTAATTTTAGTATTTTTGATGGCCATGGGGGTGATCAATGCTCGACGTACTTGGCAGAAAACTTATCACTGGCATTAGAGGACCTGGACCAATTGGTTGAGAATGATAACGACCGTCAAGAATTGTTCAAAAAATACGCCAAGAATGTTGGTGGATATTGGAAACGGTGGTATAAACACCGTGATAACACTGTTGCAAATTGGGAGAAGGAACGAATAAAATTAAAGAATTTTCTTTCTGATGATTTAGCAACAAGAGTGCCTCTTGCGTTTTTGAATGCCGATTACAACTTTTTCAGTAAAGAACAGAAATCAGGTTCAACATGTACGTCAGCACTAATTGAAACCATTTATTCCAAACCAGGAACCTTCCAACCGTTTTTTGAAAACTATTATTTCAATAGACACACCATTTCCAAGTTAAGTATTGGTCATTTGGGTGACACTAGGGCTATTGCAGCGGACAAGAATGGGTTGGCTCATACACTAACCACTGACCACCATCCACTGAACCCAATCGAAGCTAAAAGGTTGAGAAAATATGCAGCAAATTTTTTTATGACAGACTCCTTTGGAGAAGAAAGGTTTGTTGCATTAGCAAACACACGTGCTTTTGGTGACGTTGATTATAAAGAGGTCGGAGTGACAGCAGAGCCTGATTTCAACCAGTATATAATTGGTGATCTGGACGCCATCAAACAGTTTTTAACTCCTGATGAAATCGAGAAATACACTATAGGAGGATTAGGTGGAGATGAGAGTTTCCTTATTTTGTGCAGTGACGGGGTAACTAATATATTAACTGATCAGGAAATCGCTGATATTGTGCTCACACATGTTAATTTGAAAGGTCAAACTGTGGCCACCCCACAATATTGTGCAGAGCAAGTTATCAAATTTGTTGAGTTTGTGGGAGGTGATGATAACGCGACATGCTTGGTCATAAGATTGAACGGTTGGGGTAATTGGCCAATTATAGATAGAACGGGAGAGTTAAGACAAGCAAGACTTGATGATTACAATCCAAGAGGTGCACGCGGATAAAACTCTACCACTTCACACACAATTAAATTGTTGTGTTTTTGTTTTCATTTTTATTTCCCAATTATTTATTATCATTCCATTATTATTAGAATAAATATATAAAGAAATATATATATACAAGTCATAAACACAAACAAATCCAAACCAGTTTCCCTCTTTCTCTTAATTCTTGGAATATTTATACATGAATCTCTTTCTTGTTTGAGCAAACTCACCCAATTTTGAGCCTACCATGTCGTCTGTCACTTCCAACTCGACATATTCTTTCCCGTTATGCACTTCGAATTTCAAACCAACAAACTGTGGAATAATTGTACAGTTTCTGGCCTTTGTTCTTATAGGAGTTTTATTCTTGATTGCATTGGCAACAGGTAATGGTACAATATGTGGTCCCTTCCAGACAGAACGAGCACCTAATCTTGTTATAGTTGGTATCATATTTATGTAGTTAGGGAGTGTTTGAATCTATAGGTGAAGAATCGAAAATTTTTTTCTTCGTTACACTTTTGACTTTGGGTGTTGGTTGGTTAAGTGCGTGAAGGAGAAAAGAAAGATTTGTTGAAAATAACTGAGATGCATAAAGTAGGCCGCTCTTACATAGAAAAAAACTACGATCTCATCTTGAACAATTTTCAATTGTACAGTTGTTTTCCTCCTTTTTTTCTTTAAAGCAAACTGAACAACTTACATGGGATTGATAAATTATGTTTAGTCAGAGATATGATCCTTTAGCAGAAGAGAATAACGGCAGTCGACCAGCCGATTCTGGATTTGGCGTGAGTCTAAAGAAAAGAAAATTAAGTGATGATGAGAGTTCTGATGAGGAAGAAGAAGAGGAAGAAACAGATGAGTCTGAACATGAATCTTCCCAGGATGAAGATATCAACGAAGAAGAACCAGAAGAAGAAGATGAAGATACCAACAAAGTTGACGACAACATGGAAATTGATCTGCAGCCAGAAGTAGACCCAGATTATATTCACAAACATCAAACAATTTTCAACAAATTCAAACAGTCCACAGAATCAGAAACAATTGAACAAGACAAAGAAGAAGACGGAGAAGAGGACGCAAATATTGAACAACATAGTCTTGTCCCATTACCACAACCAGCATTGCCAAGAGATCGAAAACTATCATCTGTGTCAACTCATACAAAGAACCTAGATTGGTTAACTAAACCGCAATATGCTTCACCACTGGATAAAAAGGCTTTCACAGATTTTAAATCATCGTCATTTATGATAAAAAATTTGGAAAAAATGGGATTTACTGAAGCATTTTCCGTACAAATAAGTGTTCTTAATATGATGCTCCCAGAGATCGAAGCACAAAAACTAAAACCAGATCGTGTTGGTGATATTCTTGTTAATGCATCTACTGGGTCAGGTAAAACTTTAGCGTATCTGATTCCCATAATTGAAAGTCTATACCGAAGAGTAGTTCCAAGAGTGAGGGCTATTATATTGGTTCCGACAAAACCTTTAATCAATCAAGTCAAATCAACATTATTACAACTCTCGAGTGGAACCAATTTACAAATTGCAGCATTGAAAAATGATGTATCTATAAATGACGAAAAAGATCTGTTAACCAAATCTGTTCCTGACATTATAGTTAGTACGCCAGGTAGACTTGTGGAGCATTTACTTAATGATTCTATCAATTTATCAAGCTTGCAATATTTGATAATTGATGAAGCTGATAGATTATTGAACCAAAGTTTCCAAAATTGGTCGAATGTGTTATTAGATAAAATAGATTCACAAATCAACATTGCAGAAGTTTGGAAATTATCAGTGCAGAAATTGGTGTTTTCGGCTACATTAACAACAGATGCCGGCAAATTATCAAGTTTGAAATTTTATAATCCAAGGTTGATAATTGTTAATGATTCCAAACAATTGGTTAATGAAATATTCACTGTTCCCGTGACATTATCTGAATTCAAAATTCATTTGGGTGTAGCAAAGAATTCATTGAAACCATTAATTTTAACCAAATTTTTAATATCAACAAACAAGTTGTCTAATGTGCTCATATTCACCAAATCTAACGAATCATCAATCAGATTAACTGAATTGTTAACCAGCTTATTTCAAAAACTTTCTATCAATTTAAAGATTGCCTTTATTAATTCAACAAATAACAGAACATCAATCCGATCTAAAATACTAAAACAATTTAGTAACCAAGAAGTTAACATTTTGATCACTACTGATTTAATTGCCAGAGGTATTGATGTGGCATCTATCACCGATGTCATCAACTACGACTTACCAAATTCTTCCAGAGAATATGTTCACAGAGTTGGAAGAACTGCGAGAGCCAACCAAGTAGGGTATGCATACAGTTTCTGTTTTGGTAAGGGAGAAAATAGTTGGTTCAACAAATTAGCCCATGAAGTGAGTCGAAGTAAAGAAGTTGAAAACGTTGATTTAAATGTAAAAGAATTAATATCCGACAGAGACGAAGAGATTTATCAACAAGCATTACATGAGTTACAACAACAAGCTAAGAAATAATTGATTATATATGGAAATTTATCCTATAAATATAGTTACATATTAAAGAACTAAGCAACAATATAAATCCAGCTATATCTTGCCAACCAACAAAGTAATAACAAATTTTGAGTGCCTTTGGGACGAATTAACTTTTCATAGCTAGATAGTGAGCCATTGCCTCTACTTGGGTGGTCTTTTTAGACGGGCTATGACCTTTCGATGAAGGTTTCTTCTTTAGCTTTTGACCTAAACTTTTGGCCTTTGATTTTATACTTGCTAGCGTCGAAGTAGTGGATTTTATTGATACGTTGGCGGAATCTGTTTTCTTCAAGTCTGACATTTATTATAAATAATTTGTTAGAAGTGTAATGGAGGGGATATGATTTACTATACGTACCCACAAAAAAGTAAGTGAATTCAACTCCCTATTTATAGGACTGGATAATTGATACTCCCCCCACCTCATTAGTCAGCAAAAGGCAAGCTGCGAATTATGGATTGCGAAGTTTTCTCTATTTGCTGTTTAATCTAGATTCTCGTAACCATTAGCTTCTACATGTATTCTCTATATTTTCATAGCATTTTTAGTTTGTTATTGTTTTACAGTAATATTGATGACTAATTACTTTTTTTTTGGTGGTGTTGCTATTGTTACAGCCGTAGATTTGTTCTTTTTTTGGAGTGTGGTTGAAGATATTAAATCCGTGTGGAATTCACATACACGGCCAAAGTAGCCCCCCTTTCCCCCCACCTGCAATATTAGTAGAAACTCTGACTCATATCAATAATAGGTCATATACAATAACAAAAGAATTCGTAAACATTATTAAAATACAAAAAATGACTAACTACTTAAACATGCTTTTTTTGGCAACTCTATTTTTCCTCTTTGTTGACCAAAATGTCCTCAACGTTTTCTGAAACTGGTTTATTATCAACAGCTTCAAATAAACCGTGTTTGTGGTTTTCATGGAAAACTTCTTCAGTTTCGTGTTGCACACGTTTCATAAGAATATCATGTGCTCTCCAGGCAGGTAATTCTGGACTAAATAATCTATCCATATCTTCCAAGGCAATACCTTTTGTTTCTGGCAAGCAGAAGAAAAGAAATGGGATGGTGGCCACTGCCAAAGCAGCGAAAAAGAAATAAATACCATAATCCATGGCACGAATCATGTTGGTTGTGAATCTTGACATGATAAAGATCGGCACCCATGACATAGCGGCATTTATAGCTTGAACAAAAGATCTGATATTTTGATCAAACACTTCACTGCCAACAACAAATGGACCTCCTGACCAGGCTAAGATAAATGAAGCAATCCAAATATACATCATAGCAATGGCAGCTTTGCCTCCTGGACCGGCCAGAACACCTGGTTTTGTAGGATCGTTCAATTTCAAGTATGCACCAATGTACCAAAAACAAAGGGAACAAACAGTAGACGAAGCCATAAATGCCTTTCTTCTTCCAACTGTGTCGACAATAAACAAAATGTAAATGAATGTACAAATAAACTTGACAACACCAAACATACCCGTTGAAAATAATGAAGCATTGGTTCCCTTAACACCTAAACCTTGGAAAAGAATTGGAGAATAGTAATTGATAGATTGAATACCCAAAAAGTTACAAACAACATAGATGGTCATGGTGATTAACAAACGACGCAAGACTAGTTTATTGTTGAAAAACACTTCATAAAATGGATCCATGATTCCAAGCCCGATTTTCTGTTTTTGTTCTTCAATGGATTCTTTGACTTGATTGACTTCGTAAACAATATATTCATCGTCCTCTGGTAATTGTCTGAACCAAGTCAAGTTCTTGATGGCTTCGTCATATCTACCAACTTGCATTAACCATCTAGGAGATTCCTTCATGAAGATACTCCCAAGTAAAAACAACCCACTAGGAATTAATTGAATAGCAAACGGTATGTACCATTGTCTTTTACCTTCAGGAATATGCGAGTCAACCCCATAGTTGATCCAAAACCCAACAAGATCACCAACTCTCCAACCAATCTCGTAACTACTGGTTAATTGACCTCTGATTGCTGGCGGGGCAATTTCCGATATATACACCACTGTCAAGTTAGTGGAAAACCCAACTGCCACACCTGCCATGACTCTACCAGCATAGATGGGGCCCAACCCGACACTTGAGTTTGCAGCCAACATGATACCAGACCCAGCAGTAATTAAAAATGCAGCAAAGATTAATGGAATACGTCTACCAAGATAGAATGAAAATGGATAAGAGAACAAGGCCCCAAAGAAACAACCAGCATGGAAAACCGAGATGACATTGGAAATAATAAAACTAGAATGAGCTGACTTGTCAAGACCAAACTCGTTTTTAAAAGAATCTAAGGCAACAGTACCACCGATAAACCCACCATCATACCCGATGATAATGGCAGCAGCAGATGCCATAATAGCAGTCATATAAATTCTATAATTATAAACCTGTGGTGGAGTTGGTCTATCTTCCACCTTTTCAAACAAGTTTTTCATTTTAAACCATGATTTCTTTTTTGGTTCTGATTTGGTTGGTGATGATATTTGTTCAATAGACTGGGAGCTTGTTGATGACATAGAATCCTGTTTGGTATGTGACTCGTATGTTGCAGTTGTTTTCTCGTCAGACATAATGATATTGATGATGTGCTTTGAACTGACTAGATTGTTTTGTTTGAATGAATGGATGAAAAAGAATGGAACAGATCAAACAACCCAGGATTGGGGGGCAGCGAAGACTCTATTTATACTTTTGAACCAAAGGTTATAGCTTTATTTGGGGGATACAGAGGAGAAAGCGAAGAAGATTAAAAGATTTTCCTATTTTTTTTTTCTTTTTTTAGTTTAAATGAATTTCGGGGTGTTTGTGTTATTAAATTAAGTAAATGTTTAGTATGGTTTTGAATAAATTTTTTGTTTCCATTGTTTCAGTGTTTAACTTTGCTGTGGTTGGCTTTGTTTGTGCAATTTCAACCCCATATACATATGTAATCCGTTCTGGTTAGGCTGTGACACTAGGCTGGTTAGAAGTTGATTGGATAAACTCTAATCTACAAATTTCAAACATATATTGTAAAACAAAGCCCCATCTCTTGAAAGGTTGATAACTCTAACCCGTTTAGCTTGCACGTTCTCTTTCGAAAGGAGTATTTGCAATTTGGTTATAATACTTGCTTTGGGGAAATTTAGTTGGTAGTTTTTGTTTTTTTTCTGGCTGACTTGGTCTGTTGGGGGATCCCCCACAGAACCCCAAATTTTTTTGGGGGATCTCTGCTCTGCTCTACTTTTCTGTTAACAATTATAGCACAAGATTGTATCAGGGGAGGAGGAGAGGTATATGAGGTCACACGTACTGGAGAAGGTAATCATTATTGTGAAGAAGCTGTTTATAAGCTGATTTTTTATCAGCACACCAATTAAGGTGATTTGTTGGTGTGAGTGATCGATGATACCAAGATCTCGACGGCTAGATCTCGGAACATCTTGGTTCTGACACGCTCGGAAAAATAATAAATTGCATCCAAAGTTTCGGGTGTGAATTCTCTCTGCTGCTCACATAAATGAATGATGTTCTCGCTAATTTGCAAATAATGTGGAGTAATGGTTAATGGAATCATTCGATTAAACTGAAATCTTTTGTGATCTAAAATACAAGGATCCCCCAGATTTTAACGTTTTCTGATGTGGGGGATCCTTATATAGGTGTAACGTGGGGGATCATTCACCACCCTCCACCACCAAGAAAAAAGAAAGATTATCGTAACGATCATTTCCGATCTGGTATGTTTTAGTTTGCTAATTATACCCCATATCCGTTTATTTAAAGGTGTGACAATTAGGAGTTGTTGCGGCTTTCTAAAAATGTAATCAGATACGAATTTAAGGTTGTCGATTTCTATCTGCTCTTTGTAAAAGGGTTAATAATTATTATTGGTGCTATGGCGGGTGTTGTTTCTTGGACGTGTGCGACCAGCTCATTTTTCTCGATGGGTCCGAGATCAAGCCCGACGCGTGGCGAGGGAAAAAAAAATTTAACTCTATATCTTTATTGTTCCCAGAACAAGGAAAGAAAGCAAAATAGCATATCGAACATAGATTCAAGCATGTTGCTATCCCCAACAATACTTTCCATTATCTTTAGACAAATCTATTTATGCCATTCTGGTAGTATTATTCCTTATTGCCAATTCTAGTTTTCTGCTTTGTCTTTTTTTTTTTTCTATTTTTTTTTCTTTTTCAACTCGCGTCATCATGAGAATAATTTGAAATTTTACAACAAACAACAACATTCAACGTTCACCACCACCCACCACTAGTAAACACAATGTATATAACCCCGAACCAATATGCAAAGACGTTCCAAGATATAAAACGCTCATCATTATCTCACTCCACCTGTAAACTTGTTATATTTGTTTCTTGCTTAGATGTGGATGCATTATGTGCAGCCAAAATTTTGAGTTTACTTTTAAGAAAAGAATTAATCCAATATCAATTAATTCCTACAACAGGATACTCGGATTTAAAATTGCATTATGATAAGTTGGATAGTGAGGTCACAAATATAATACTAATTGGATGTGGTGCCATGTTGGATTTAGAAGGATTTTTCGATGTCAATCCAGAAGAGTTTTTAGGTGATAATTCTACTACCAATGGCCACACAATAGATAACGACACTGAATTAGAACTAGATGCAGTGAAAACTGACAATTTTGCCTTGACAAGAAAAATCTATGTTGTAGATGGACACAGACCGTGGAATTTGGATAATTTATTTGGGTCGGCCATGGTTGTTTGTTTGGATAATGGGTATATTGATGGGAACTTGAACGACGAAAAGGAAGCATACAATGTGTTGGTAGAAATGAGTGATAGTGAAGACGAAGATGAAGATGAAGGGCACAACCAGAACAGTCATACTGATGATGACCAAGAGGGAGACAAAACTGATGCTGATGATGAAAATGACGAATCAAGTGTTTCAACATCACGCAAAGGAGTTAAATCCATCAATGAAGATAAGATTCAGACATATTACAACCAGTCATCAACAATAGCAAGCTCATGCTCGATAACAGTTTATGCATTAGTTAGTGCCATCGGTGAGACCAATGTTGACAACTTATGGTTAGGCATTGTCGGTGCCAGTGGATTTGATTGTTCTATATTTGTCGACGAAGTGAGGCGTTTCTCGACCGATTCTGGTATTCATATGGAACGTGGGACGTACCTTCCGTTGTTGCGACATTCTTCTCTTTACGATGCCTTGCTTTATAACTGGATTGACGGTGACAAGAGAATACACAAGATTCTTGCAAAAATGGGTGTTCCGATTGTTGCTGCAAAACAACAATGGCAATATTTAGATCCACCAATCAAGAACAAACTACCTGGATTATTGAAGAAATATCTACCTGAACTCCCACAAGTTGAAATATTTTACCGATGTGGTGTCACGTCCATGGACGTGTTTGTTTCATTAACTGCATTATTAGAGACCGGGGTTGGTCTCAACAATACTAGCGCTAATAGTATTGATCATGGTGACCTTGAAGATGAAAATGAACTAATTCGAAGAGAAATTAAAAGCAGAGAGTCAAGCTACATTCGAAATTTTTGGTCAGCCTTTGATTCAGTAAGTTCTTTTGGGATTTCCAACAACATTGGATTAGAAAAGGGAATAACAGCAGCAAAATTGGTTCAAAAAGAATTATTCCAAACTATCAAATACATAATTGAACAAAAATTAATTAAAAATTTAAAAGTTTATCGACTTTGCATTTTAAAAGATGAGTCCTCGCATCTGGGTTTTGATAATCCAGTATTGTTAATTAAATTGTTTAATCGTATCATGGATTATTTAAAACAACAAACACTGAAACCTTTAGTGGTAGCAGCAGAACTTTCCAATACATATTTCGTTTTGGGTATGGGAATTAACAATGCATTTTCTAAAATTTCTGGTGCCCAAATGAAGAAGGATTTCTTTGAAGCATCATTAGTGGAAATTAAAAAGGAAGATTTGGCTCCATTTTTGGAACAGTTGACCTTCAATTTATAAGGAAAGAAAGCGAAAGAAAAATATACTACTATATTGCATTCAAACCATAATTTTTGTAATAATATACATTGTACAAGTACTGGCATAAAGAAAGAAAGCAAAAAAATCTATATTATTTGTAATTATTATCCGATCTAAGCATTTTTATTGCATAAATTGCTTTGTAGTTTCTTAATTGTCTTGCACCAATAATCTAGTTGAAGTTCTAGCTTGTTGAATCATATATTCGTCACATAACACTAATGCAGTCATGGCTTCGACAATTGGAACTGCTCTTGGGGTGACACTTGGATCGTGTCTACCTCTAGCAGCCAAAACACCACTTTTACCATCATAAGTGGCAGTTTCTTGTTCTTGACTGATAGTAGCAGCCGATTTGAAGGCAACTGAGAAATAAATGTTTTCACCGTTTGAGATTCCTCCTTGGATACCACCACTATTGTTTGTTTCAGTTCTTAATCTTCCGAAATTTTCATCATAATAGAATGCATCGTTATGTTTTGAACCAGGGATCTTGATACCTTCAAATCCAGAACCAAATTCAAACCCTTTGGTAGCGGGTAATGATAACATGGCATGAGCCAATTTAGCTTCCAATTTATCGAAACATGGTTCACCTAATCCAATTGGACAATTTCTGATAACACAAGTGACAACACCACCAATGGAATCTTTAGCATCACGATATTTTTCAATCACTTTAACCATTTCTTCACGGACATTTGCATCTGGACATCTTATTGGACCTACACCATCGACTTGTTCTCTAGTGATAGTGTTTAAAAGTTCTTGGAATTTTGCATCTTGAGGAGATTTACTCATAGATATTTCACCAATAGCACTTACAAAGGCAACAATTTCAACATTATTCACTTTGGCCAAAATCTTTTCTGCAATGGCTCCTGCGGCAACTCTACCAATAGTTTCTCTAGCAGATGATCTACCACCACCAGAACTAGATTTGGTTCCGTATTTCTGTATATAGGTCCAATCGGCATGACTTGGTCTTGGATACAAATCGGTCTCACTGTAATCACCAGGACGATGATCTTTATTTCTCACAATCATTCCAATAGGTGAACCCAAAGTTAATCCATTCTCAGTTCCACTTTGTATTTCAACTAAATCTTTTTCATCTCTTGGGGTAGATAATTTACTTTGACCTGGACGTCTACGAGTCAATTGTGGTTGAATATCTGCTTCAGTTAATGACATCCCTGGTGGACACCCATCAACAATACACCCAACTGATTTACAGTGTGATTCCCCATATGTAGTAACTTTAAATAATGTTCCAAAAGACGACATGTTGTTGCTTGTTGTTATTGATTTATCTTTGATAACTGATGTTGATATGTTCAAAAATAAATTTTTCAAAATTTTTTTTTTTTCAACTGCAAAGAGTGTGCTCATAATGAGAAAAAAAAACGGAAATGACTCAACCAAAATTTTGTCACCATATTATTATTCTTGTAAGCTCACACACAAACACCCATAACAATTCTACTCTTTGATCCATTCAAAATGTACTAATAATACTGACTCTTATCTAACTATCTATACTATATATATACTTGATATTCTATAAAACTGAAGTTTTCTTTGTCTTGTTAACATTTTCCATAGCTAATTCACTCAAATATGGATACATGGAAGCATAACCTTTGGCATTAGCACTCGAGGCATTACCCAATTTCACTCTCATGGCGATCCCTTGACTAATAACTGAAAGACGTAACAACCCAAATGTATGACCAATTGGCCATAATTCAGATGGATTATTTTTCGAATCAGTCTTGGACCAAGTCACCAATTTTTCATATTCGTGCAATTTCTCGTATAAAAATGCTGTTGAGTTTTTATTTTCAGCACCCATTTCGGTTTTTTGAGGATAGTATAACATACGATTCAATTTGTTGGGTAATTGGAATGCTTGTAAGAAATTAGCCAAGTCGAAAAGTGGATTACCAACAGTAGTCAATTCCCAATCCAAGACACCACAAACGGTTTTCGACTTTGGATCAAATAGTATATTATCGATTTTCAAATCTCCATGAATCAAAGTCAATTTATCTGGATCTTGTGGAGCATATTTTTGTAACCAACCGGTAATTTTATCAAAATCAGGAATTGGTGGTACATGTTGACTTTGTAAATTGTGAATATTATTCAAGGTTTTAATTTGACGAGCAAAATAAGAGGTACTCTTTAATTTCTCGATATTTTGAAATTGGGGGAAATGAGATTTTGGTAATAATGAGATTAATTTCTCGACATTTAATAAATGAATGGCAGCAATTGTTTCAATAATGGATTTCCAATATTGTTTTTGATCGGATTCTTCAATACCAGGCATACTTGGATTCTTAATTTGAATACCATTTACATAATCCATAATATAAAACACATAACCAATCTGTGATTCATCTTCACATAACAAATGAACTTTAGGGACTGGTACAGTAAGGTTGTCCGATTCAGAATTCAAAATATTGATAGCATTCAAAATGAAAAATTCTCTTTCCACGGCATGAGCCAGTTTGGAAATCAATTTGGAATTAGGAGATGGTTTCCTACGTAAAACATAGTTTTTCCCTTCTGGAGTAGAAAGAAAATATGTTGGATTGGATTGACCAAATGTAAATTGTTTGATTTCACTAAAAGTGGTTGGAACTGTTGCTTTATGACCCAAAACCACTTTACTAGATTGTGAGGTTGTGGCTGAGGCAAGCAAATCTTTTAATTTGTTTATATCTAAAGGAGATCTAATATCAGTAAGTTCTGGAGCAGACATGACTTGTGGAATTTGAGGTGTTAGATTGAATATGTATAAAGGATACAAATCAAACAAGAAAGAAAAAAGGATATATATATGAGAGTGAAAGAAAGGCCAGTTATAATTTTGAGGTTTAAATCGTTGGTGATTGAATGTGGGGAAAAAAAAAATAGAAGCAACGGATTAAAATGGAGAAACAAATTTGAACTAATAATGTGTGGGTGGGACATGGGAGAAAAAAATTGAAGGTGGAGTTGCCGAGGGAAATTGGTAGTTGCAGAAACCATTTTCCGTTGATCATGGGATGCTACGGTATCTTCTTTTATATGGATTGCTTACCACTTGAGCCTTAGTTGATTAATAGGTACTATCGGAAACAGGTAGCAAATATAGAAAGTACCATCGTACATGCTTGCCTATGAGTGTTGGTTTCACTGAGAATTTGCACGTGAACCCCTCCAAATTGGGTAGTTACTTAAGATCAATAGACTAATAACTAGATATCAAGGTCATTGCTGAAATTCCCTTGATCGGAAAGTCTCTTCAATAGAAGAGAAACTGTGGTAACTCCAATTAATTCAATTCTGTACATTAATTCTAGATATTGATTTAGTCGAGAGGTAAAAATAATTTCAACCCAATATTGCTGGGAATACTATTCAAACCCCTGTATGTACAAATTTTAGCTATAGTATACTTTTATATCTGTATAAAATAAACTTTCGAACACCCTTCAAATTTCCAAGAAATTCAATTATGACCACTATAGTCAAATAATAATGTCTCTCAATGCAAACTCAAACTAACCATATACACAATGTAGACTTTAATGTTTCCTAGCAATCAACTTCACCCTTCCTCCTCTTTGCTTACTTGCAGGATTAGAAACAAAACGCACGGATAAATGCTCACACTCATAACCTCATCTTTTACATCCAACTAAAACAGTGACATCGTGCAAATCCGTCTTTTGGAGGAAATCGTAGGATAGGAAAAATGTATACGGCTCTTCACTGCTTGCTGAACACTGCCTCAGGCAACATATATTTACTGCCTCGTCTCTCTAATTTTTTTTTAATTTTATTTTTCTTGGGTTTCGTTGGTTATGATGCCTGGTTCCAATTTAGTATGTTAATTCAGTTTCAGGTGTTCTACTAAATCCACAATGGATCGAAACAATTCCACATTGGAAGTTGTCCCTATATCTCCACTGATATTTAGAAATATCGGCACATTGAATTTCTTCACTAATAGTTGATTAAGCAGTTTGATTTGATCGTTATTTGTCAGATTGTTCAAGTATGTCGAATAAGAAGAAATTGTATATATGTAATCACCCATTTCTTGATTGCCTTGTTGGTTGATGTATATTGACATTGGTGCTTTGCTATGAGTTTTGGAATTGAAGGTGATTACTATTGTATAGTCAATCCCATTTATATTTATGTCTTCGATTAAGTGAGTCATGGCTAGTAGGATGGGATAGTTGATGGCTAACTTCTTGATGTATCGATGTTGGTTCTAGACTGTTTTTATTAACTCTTTTTTTTTTCTTTCAATTTGATTATTGTTGTGAAAAATCTGTATCAGGTATGTCAATGTTTGAAGGCTTTTCGTCTAAAAACTATTTCGTGCCAGTTGTCTCAAAAAAATTTTTCTTTTTCCGTTCCAAGTTTCGAGTGGTTGGTAGTGTGGTGAGTGGTTCGTCGTGGTAGTGTGTATATGTGTATGTTCGTGTGACATGTTTACCAAAACCACTTTTTTTGTTCATTTTCCACGTGAGCCACAAAATGTACATTGTCTATCATACAGGATAGACATGATTTTGCATAATTATACGTTTAAACGTATAAGCATACACTAAATTGTTCTATTTGAGATTATAACTTGGCTTTTAAGGTTATAATAGGTTTAGAGGGTGGAGAGAGAAGGCTACAACAACTAGTAAAAAAGCTTCTTCCTCCGGGTGGAAAAAAGAGAAATAATAAGGAAAGTAAAAGGGGAAATTAAGTTTTGCAAACGATAGAATAAAGAATAATATAGAAATTCCCTTTCTTTTTTGATCCATTTATAAATACTTGCAATTAACCTCTTCAAATATATTTTTAGTTGTTTCCTTCTTTTTATAGAATCCAAACTTCTTGGTGAATTTTGCATTTATAAGGAATCTCAAGTCGTCAATATATTTTTAATTCTGGTTTTGGACCGCTTGAGATTTTTGTGAGGTTCCATAACACAATTTTTAATTAGCAGCAATTTGGTTTTTATTTTTTACCATTCGCATTCAACATTAGCCATTGGTACTACTACTACTGCTGTCCTAACCTATTGGCTTCTGCAACTACTACCACCGTCGTAAAGATTTACCTCCCCTTTCCTGCTCCTCGTTTGTTTTGCCCGCTTCTCAATTTGTGTTCTATTCCGTTCCCACGCAAAACAAATTTAAATCCTGCATTCCATTAAGAATCACCAACACAATACAATACAATACAACCACAGTACATATACATATATAACGACAAAACCATTACCCATTCCTCACCCTTTTTATAAATATTGTCAAGTGATTACAATTTTCTGATTGACAATACTGAATTGAATTTGAATTCAAAACAACAAAAAAGAAAGAGTGAGAGAAAGAGTGAGAGAAAAAAAATCACCTTATAATTTGTTTTGTTACCAAACAAAATTAACATTATAATATACATCCATATATAAAATAGAGAGTTAACCGAACAAAGTTGATTGTTCTTTTGATTATTTTTCATTTTAGTTTATTTTTGTTATTGTTATTATAGTTATTATTATTATCAAGTCTTTGTTGGGAATTTTTTATTTTATTTCCTTACTCAAAAAGAATTAATATTGAAATATTTACTAAAAAAAACCAAAAATCAACAAATCAATTAACCGTTTAATATAATAAAGAAGACGTCTCAGGATATTTAGTTCTACATCAGAAGCTTGATCTAAAAAGAAAACTACTATAAATCAAGGAATTTGTTTGAAGTTTAGAATTCCTCCCTTAAATAACTGGAACAAAAAAAAAACGCAGCATTAAATACCCCCACCACCCCCTCCAAACTAAACACAATTTGATTCATTTGATAAGTTAAGTGGATCTTTCTTTTCTTTATTCATTATTGAGAAGTTTAAAAACATAATATAAAAGAATAATCATATTATAACCTAAGTTTAACCTAACCTAACTTTCTTCCCCCTCCTCCTATTGTTGTGGTTTGTTTTTTTTCTAATATACTACCACTTTCCTTGAAAATAAAGAAGGAAGGACAAAAACAAATTGCAAAAAAAAAAAGAGAAACAAGCTCCCACCAACAAAAACAACAAACATAATACAATCAAGTTGGGTTCGGTTTTTGTAATTGGGAAAGGAAATTTAACTAAATTAAATATAATAGGAATATATTTTGAATGCATTCTTTTTACGTTCACTTGTCACCTGGTTTTTAAAATTTTCATCAATTTTTTATCTACAACTTTCTTTTTCTTTTCTTATTTGATCTGATTTTTTTTTTCAATTTTGAGTTCTTATTTTCATTAGCTTTTTCCAGTTAGTGGTCCCTTGAGATATATATACATATAGAGAGAGATAGTGGATTTTCATTTTTTTTGCACCTATCATGAAAACTTCGTCATCAAGCTCATTGAGCATATCGAGATCAAGTAATTTGGAGTCACCTTCAATGTCACTGATTTCAAGCAAAATATCTAATGAAGATCCCAAAAATAAACCTGAAACTGAAACTGAATCAAAAGTTGAAACAAAAGGAAGTAAGCATGAAGATCGGTCAATAACAGAAACTTCCGACCAACTGGCAAAACAAGAGCAAGAAGGACAAGGACGTTCCCAAAACGAACCAAAACAAGAGTTGATTCAAAGTTTGAATAAATATGTTTTCAACACGCAATGTGGTAATGGACAAACTTTCAATAATTTCCCAATTATTGTTAGAATTCCTATTAACAATAAACAAGGTAGGCAAGAAATTGAGAATTTTGTTTCTGGATGTTCAGGAATATCAGCAGTCTATCATCGTCAAGAGAAGAAAGAAATTGATAAGGCGGTGGAGTTTTTCAATATAGGATTCACTACAAAGAAGGAATTGGATGATTTGATTTATAAATTGTACCAAGAACAAATTGTTTATGAATTGGATTATTCAAAATTTATATCGCATCCAGGGATTCTTTTCATTAAAAATTTATCAAGCAATTTGATGTTTGATAATAACTATAATCATAAAGAAGACAGAACAGAAGACGACTACGACGACGACCAAGAGGAAACAGAAACAGAGTCAATTACCATTGTGGAATCTACTGAACCCAAGCATAAATTGTTTGAATTTTTAATGGATAATTCATATTTTAAATCATTACAAGAGGTGAAAATTTTCAATAATGATAATAACAATATTTCTACCATACCTTTATCATCATTTGCCATTGTTAAATTTTCTAATCATTTGGATGTTGATATTTTAATTAAAAAATATAACAAGTATGTCCCCAATATTTTCAATAATAATACCAATATTCCATTGTTTCTTAATAAATATCTTAATCGAAAAGAAAGATTTGTGTTCCCAGGAGCACCAAATTTGGCCAATACTACCAATAACACAACTAATAGTAGTGGTGGTACTAGTAGTACAGGAACAACAACAACAACAAACACAACAATTAGCCCTACAAGATCAATGGATAATTTTAATCTTATTATTGTTGAAAATTTACTCAATTTTTTACCTCGAATAAAATTGAATGAAGAAGTATTTAATGGGTTTATAAATAAATTTAATAGTTTTGGTAATTTAATTGATCAAATTTATTTCCCACTTTCAGATAAGGGAGCAAACTTGGAAGAAATTAAAACTTTGGATTTTGGATTCATTAGATTCAAACAACTAGGTAGTAACAACAACAATAATGGCAACACAAATATAATGGAAAATACTTTACGAATATTGTATTATTTGAATGGATTGACTTGGGAAGAATTTAATCAATTGGATGTAAACAATTTACGTTCATTTTTACAAGATGCCAAATTTGAACAGCGCGAGCTACCAAGTGAAGAAGAAGAAAACGAAGAAAATGAGACAAACAATACTACTACTACTACTACTAATGATGATGATAATGATCAAGGTTCAAATCAAGGTAAACTCTCAATTACAATTGCTCAACATAAGCATAATCATTATTTGTTTGCTCAATCTAATAGTTTATATTTATCAATGGGGAAAGATTCTAGTATTTCCATTAGTTTCCCAAATCCGGTTTTCACTATTAATCAATTTTCACGAAGTTTAAATTATCAAGAAACAAATATTTATGTAAATAATTTGCCCATTGTATTTAATAATGATGATTGTACATGGGAATCATTTTGGGGTCAATTTGGAATTATTAAATCGGCCAAAATTATTAAACCTCAATTTTATCATGAATATGAAGATGATCATAAATCAGGTAAAATTGGATTTGTGTTTTACAAGACATTTAAAATGGCCATTAGAGCTATATTAATGACAAATAATAAAGTGGTTAATGTTGGTCATTATAATCCTATTGTTATTCAATCTTCATTTGCTATTCAAAAATCAAATTCAAATAAAGATTTAAAACAACAACAACAACATAATCATCATAATAATTTATCTATTACGAATCCTAATCATATGGTGGTGGGGTCCAACAATACTATGGCTGCAACGGCTGCAGCAGTAGCGGCAGCGGCAACAGTGGCAAATCAATCGTATTATACTTATCAACCAATGTTGCCTTATTATTATGGTTATCCTGCAACTCCTTACCAATTTGCCAATGTATTACCTGGTCCACCACCACCACCACCTCCACCACATCCCCACCCACTTCCTGGTGCTGCTGCTGGTGGTGGTTCTGCTAATTCCGTGACTGGTGATAATAATAGAAATACGGCAATGTCTGCTGCTGCTGCTACTGCTGCTACTACTACTGCGTATTCAAATTATTTGATACCAGCAAGAGGTTATCCATATTATTATTTCAAGTTGGGTGTGGATAAGTCAAACAAAGAGTAAAAACAATGTTACCCCGTTTGTTTCGTTTTTTTTTAGTTCTTCTTTTCAGTATAGGTTATTATTTATATTGATTAACAACAACAATAAATAAAAAAAGACACATTAAAAAACTTGTTTGGTAATTATGATACAAAATTTTGTTTATTAAAATGATTTTTTTCAAACTATTTACAATGATGGTGGTGACGACGACGAAGAAACGGAAGATGATGGTTCATCTCTATTTATTGGTTTAATAGTTGATGATTCAACATTAATCTCTTCTTGTTGTTGTTCTTCTTCAATAGGTTCCACCAGATTAACTTCTTCAATGTAATGTTTTAACATACTTTCAATTCCATTCTTTAATGTCACAGAACTGGAATCACAACTACGACAAGCCCCTTTCAATCTTAAATATACTGTACCATCTTCCTCATTAAAATTGACAAATTCAATATCACCACCATCATCTTGAATTGCTGGTCTGATTCTCGTGAAAATCAATTCTTTGATCATTGATACAACTTCATCATCATCTTCATTTATCGCCATATCATTAGTTAATAATGAATTCCCATACTCATCAACATTATCTTCTAATAGTATAGGGGTACCATTAGTTAAATATTCTGTTAATATGGAAAAAATTTCCGGTTTTAAAAGTGACCAATCAAAATTATTTGACTTTTCAATAGTGATGAAATCACTTCCAAACATAACTGATCTTATCCCATCAATGCTGAATAATTTAAGTGCTAATGGAGATGATGCAGCTTCTCGACCACTTAAAAACTCTTTGGTTTGATTATCTTGTAAAATTTTTATCAGTGGTAAAAACTTTAATGCTTGTTCATTAGGAGTTTCTGAAGTTTGAATGAATAGATTTCTTATGGTGGTGGTTATCAAAGGGGTTCTCTTGGTTATTGGTGTATAATGAAGTAAAGATCGTGGAATATTTCTAGTAAATGTGAACATTATATATATTATGTTAAAGATGGAATAGATTATTTATTGATGCAATTTTCATCATCATATTTTATTGTTTCTTTTCTTTCTTTATGATTGTATTGAAGAAAAAAAAAAACTGACCACTGTACACGACCAAGTGTAGAATACTTCCCAGCAAAAGGAAAAAGAAACAAAAAAAAAATTCTTACATAATTTCGGACCATTTTGAAAAAGAATACTTTAATCATCTTTGGGAATTTGATTATCGGAATTAATAAAGATAGAGATTGAAAATTATGGATGCGGTATTAATTTCATTATTAACAATCTTACTAGGATTTGTTTTAATACTAATTATTTTTTTCATACAAACTGGTGGGTTGAAATCCCTCGTATCGACCACCACATCCAAGAAATCATCACTTTATCATCCAACTTTCCTTATACTAGGAGCAAACAATTCTGGGAAAACATCTTTCTTCTACAAATTACTACAATTATCTAATGATGATGAGATAGATGACAAGGCCAACACTACTACCGTTGCTGCCACAGTATCATCATTGGAACCAAATGTTACAAAGATAAATTTACCAATTTCCAATCCATCAATTGGTAAACCATTTCAATTGATTGATTATCCAGGACATTTGAAATTACAAAAAGTGTTTGAACGATTAATAATTGATGAAATAACATTAAAGAATCTTAAGGGGGTTGTATATATGATTGATTCTTCTAGTGTTAATATTAATGATGACACCAATTTGGAAAGTATTGTTAAATTCTTGTACAATTTATTTAGTATTACGGAACGGATACCTAATGGAGTTGATTTTTTGATTGCTATTAATAAAACTGATTTATTTGATTCTGTCCCTGTTCATAAAATAAAGACAAAATTAGAATTGGAAATCAATAAATTGATCCGTCATGAAATTGAAAATGTTGAAAAAACTTCGGGCATTGACGATAATGATAACGATAATGGTAATCAGAATAGCAACGGTGGTGGTGGTAATAGTTCCAATGGTGATAACAGTGATGGCATTAACGGTGAAAGTTTGAGAGCATTTTGGATGAGTGTTGTTGGGTCTGGAAATTTCACTTTTGATAAGTTGGAAGGTAATGTTGATTTTGTTGGTGGTAGCGTTTTGAAAAATAAGATTAGTCAATGGGAAAATTGGTTTGATGAAAAAGTTGTTAATCCATAAGTGTTGGAAACCTTAGTTTTGTCAATTTCTACATGTTCTTTTGCAATAACAACAATAATATACGTATAATATATGAAAACTTATAATAATATAAAAAGAATAAAGCTAAACAAACAATAACAACAACAGTAATAAAAAGATATTTAATATATAAAAAAAGGAAAAGTAACTTACATAGCACACACACACATTCAACTTCCACAATACAACAAAATTCCTCTCCCATAATGATAATAGCATCACCAAAATCCGATTAAATCAATAAATTCGAACAACATCAAAAACTAATAAAAATTTCACAACACTCAAACAATTCTTT
>OKKB01000188.1_pt1 | contig 32879 bp, 20 predicted proteins | sample 1613931 | NCBI WGS metagenome assembly OKKB01 (sample SAMN04436893, study PRJEB24849) | human gut metagenome | biome: human gut; feature: NICU; material: stool | host: Homo sapiens | place: USA: Saint Louis, MO | collected 2012-02-08
CTTCCTTCTCTTCTTCTTAGTTCTTAGTTCTTAGTTCCTCTTTCAGCTTCTTTCGTTATAGTGATGAAATTAATTTCATCTTCTTACTATCGATTCCGAATTATACTACGTACTCTTTATTTCTATATAGCAAAACTAATTTACATATTAGTATTAAATCTATTTATTTTTTTTTTTTGCTACTTCACTGCTTATTGCTTGTGTTTCTTTCTTTCTTTTCAAAATTTCTATTTACTTCAAAAAAGTTGGTGGCAAAACATTCCAATTTTTAATTTTGATGCCCAAAGGCAAAGTAATTGATTAATTGACAGCATTCCTCCCTCAAAAAAAAAACGATTCCAACAAATACCGTCAGAGATTACTTACTCTATTAGTTGTTGATTTTTTAACTACGATCTAAAAGTTTGGTAATTTTGTAGTAGTTGTAATGAAGATTCAAATACCTGCATACTTACAAAAAAAAAAGTATTTGTTTGATTCATTACTGTATTGGCTATGATAAATGATTAAATAATTGTGTCAATTGTGTCAATTGTGTCGTGTTTGTTAGTCAATTTGGTACACAGTACACAGTACACACTCGCATATACGTACAAAATAAAAAAATGTCTCACTTTCTCTCTCATAATGATTGATTGGATTGGATTGAAGGGAATGTCGTTGCTGGGAATTATTGTAATGGTGAGTGAGTGAGTGAAATTCTCAAATTCCATATATTAATATTTTTCTTGTGGCGGTTTTTTACCTTTCCACGTCCTTTTTTATTTTTTTTTTCTTTTGTTTTTTTTTTTCGTGTTTTCTTGCCATTTTTTTTTTTACTTTTGCTACCAATTTTGTACTTAGTTTTTTTTGCTTCTTTTTCTTTTTCTTCTTCTCTCGTCTAAAATCATCAATTGATTTCCCTGCTTAACAACAAAGTCTTCTGGTTGATCAACAACCAACTAACTAATTAAAAGAGGACAAAATAGTATTGTTAATACAAAATATAAAGCTATAAATATTAAGAACAAAGTAAACGATTTTTTTTTTTTGTTTTTTCTATTTATTTATTTGTATTTGTGGTAGGTGGGTGGATGGGTAGATGGGTGGTGGATTGTAGTGGTAATGATAGTGGTAGGACTTTTACTTAATTGAACATTTTATTGAAATTATAAATTTTAATAAAACCTTTCAACTTGTATATAGAATTCTCTCTCTTTTCTCTTTCTCTCTGTGTGTAAATTGCTCATCTTCCTTAATGATTGCTTACAATCGAATGTAAATCAGTCAAAGTTTCATCCTTTTGCAATCTTGAAGTTTCATAATTTGGTGTACTATCATCATGATGATATTCTGAATTATCATACTCATGACTTTGTCCATGTCCATGACCATGTCCATATCCATATCCATTTCTATTATTATTATTATTATTGGTCAGTTCAGATTTACCATCATCAACACCACCACTTTGAACACTGCCACTAATATCACTATCTTTTCTATGTAAACTTGAAGTAGCCAGTTCTTCTTGCTTTTGTCTATTTAATTCTAATTGTCTCAAAGCTTTTTCTTTAGCTTTCAATTGAGCTGCCTTCTTTTCTAAAAGTGCTGCTCTATTAGCCAATTCTCGAGCACTTGCTTGTTCCATTTCTTCCAACTTTTGTTGTCTTTCCAAAATTCTTTCATGTCTCAACACATAAGGTACAGTCTCTGAAATTTGACGCAATTGATTACGTTGAGGTCCAATTGATAATCTTTTAAAGGCATTATTATTATTATTATTATTGTTGTTGGTACTGGTACTATTAGCCCCTCTGTCATGATGACCACCTTCTTTTTCGCCACCTTCAAGTGAGACAGTAGAAGTTGATGATGTAAAAGAACTTATATTTTTCAATTTTGGTGATGATGAAGGATGATCATCTATCAACATTGAAGTAGATTTCTTTATTGATGAACTAGTCGATGTTATTGAATTGTTATCAATATGACTTGCATCATGTTCATTGGTACTAGTTGTCAATTGAGCCAAATTGGACATTGATGGGATTGTAGAAGTATTATTATTATTATCATCACCGCCAACACCTCTATTGGAATCATTGAGTTGATGTTCAACTGTATCATGAAATTCAGCATCTTCATTTTCTTCATCATCAAATGCTTGTCCATTCCCAGTAACTTTAGTCAATCTTTCAGTTCTATAAGTTTCATACAAGAAATCATGAGTTAAATCTTTCAAATCTTGTAAATGAGACCCCAACAATACAGATTTCAAAATGGGGAAATCACTATATCTAGTATCATTAATATCAACTAACCCCCAAGGATATTTTCTGGCTCTTATAATTTTTGGTTTATCATTATTACCTTTAGTATTAGTAGTTGATTCTCTAACTTCAAAAACATCTTCTGACGTGACAACAGCAAATGGTTGTAAATTAGTTAAAAATTTACATTCTTGAATCAAATCATAATCTTCATCTTCATCATAATCATTTAAAGAATTATCAAATTGAAACGTTGGAACATTAAATTTTTGAATATCAATTCTAATTTGTTGTTTAAAATGTTGCAATTCATTTAAAGTAAAAGAATCAGCTTTACCAATAACCGGGATAATATTGACATATTTACTCAATCTTTTCATACATTGTATATCAATTTCTCTTAATCCATGTCCAGTAGGAGTAATAAAATATAACATAACGTGTACTCTAGTATCAACAAAACGAGGATTTCTTTTAATTCTCGTTTCTTCAGCTAATACTAAATCAAATTGTTGCTTTAAATAATTTTCAATTTCAATAAAACACAATTCATTGTTTAAATTTTCTCCAAATCCTGGTGTATCTATAATATTCAACAATAATTTTTGATTATCATCATCAATAATTTCAATATGAGTTTCCGTCAAGGCAATACCTGGTTCTTCATTTATAGTTCTTGGATTAAATTCATTCTTTGTCAATATAGACGTGTTTGGTAATGCCACTGATTTGGCCAGGGTAAACATTAATGTTTTGGTATCACCAACAGTTGGACTCAATTTTTCATAACGATGATTCAAAACTTTTTTATTTAATAAACTATTAATAAATGTAGTTTTACCAGTACCCAGTTCTCCAACCACCATAAATGTAAATTTGATCCCCTTTTTGGCATCCTTCCGATAATTGATTATTGGTGAACTATGATCAGGATCAACAACACTAGTATTTTTTGAAGTATTTCTATAATCAAAACGTGACATTAATGACTTGTTATACAACTAATTCTTTTGAAGGAAAAATAATAAAACTAAAACTAAAACTAAAATGGGGAACCTGTTGTCTTGCTTTTTTTTTTGATTTACTCGTCAATTGGGGGGTGGGAATGAAAGCAAGTATTATAATATATATATATATAATGACACGGGTAAAAAAATTCCTATGTTCTTTATTAAAATCAATGGCAATAATAAATAATTGTTTCCCTTTTATTTATATAATAGTAAATATAATGAAAACTAATAAAAAATGAAGAACTTGGGAAAGATCAATGTAAAAAAAAAAAATTTGTAGGCAAGAATAAAAAAAAGGAGGGTGTATACAATTGAATAATTGAACTTTATAAAACTAAACCAAAAAAAAGGACTAAAATTGAAATAATAGTAGTAATAATAATAATAATAAAAACGTTAAAGGATGAATATACTACTGAAGAAAGAATGATATAGTAATAGTAATAGTAGTAATAATTGAAAGTTGTCTGTTGTTGTCTGTTATTGGTGGTAGTGGTGGGTTTTTTTGTTATTCTAAATTTTCGTTGTTGTTGTTGTTGTTATTTTCTTCTTCTCTTGAATAATTTTTTTTTGTTTTCGATTCACCTTTAGGCTTATGTACACGCACCATATTAACTTCTCTCTTCACACACATACTTCTACACGTACTTACATAATTAGCCTTACAAATTTCATTGTAACCACTTGATTATGTACAGGAAGACACGAACAAAATAATTTATAACAACACTTATGCTTACGCTTAGGCCTTACGCTTAGGCCTTATGCTTACAGTTGAATACACAAACAAATCAAGCGAAGAACAAGAACAAGAAGAAGTATTCTATATCTCAAAGAACATAGCAAGTGTTAACTTCTGACTGGTTTAACGAGATAAAGATTTTTAAATACTAACAACGAATTAAATCATGTTTGAGTTAGACAAAAATCTGGTTTCGTCTACACAAATGATATGTAGAAAAATTCAATGATCTATCAACAACAGGGTTAGAGGCAAAATTAAATTAAAGTGATAGTTGACAGTTTTAATATTATCTCTTTGTGATTTAGCTAGAGTATTGGATATGAATGTGTCATCGCCAATCCAAGAAGCTTACGACTTTTGATTTGATTTAATTTTTCACAATTTGGGATCCAAATATTAGACGATCAAAATTTGATGTAAATAAAGGGGAAAGTCCAAATAAAATTTTTAGGTTTCATAACACATATACACACACACTAAAATGAGGCACAAGGCGATACCGGCCATAAGTTGTCCATCACGACGACGACGACAACAACAACTTATAAAATTACTTCCTATTCTAGACATCTCATATAGTTTCTTCAACACAAGATTTATTAAATTAACAATGCAAAGAGAAAATAAATTATTTTTTGATTTTAGTGTTTAGTTTTTTTACCCTTTGAAAGATAGAATTAAATGTGTTAGATGAATATGCTTGTTATAGTAGTTACATTTAAAGATAATCTCTTTTTGAAATCGTCAATTGCAACATTTAGATCCATATAAATAACTTTCAAAATGGTTCTATTTTATATTCTTCTAATCTGAATATTTTCGTTGGTGTAAAAAGCTATCATAGTCCATTAGACTGTGGGTGGTAGTAGATTTTGTCGAACTAAATATTTAATACCCTTTCCCTCCTCCCCCCTGAATACGACATTTCTCATTACTATTATTATGAAAACAAAAACGACATCCTCCGTAACAAGAGTAAAATCAATACGATCATCAGCATCAGTAGCAACATCTACATCTACATCACCGATCAATCCGATTTGGTATATTTTAATTCTCATATATTTATTTGGTTGTTTCCTACTTTTTCTATCAGCTATAGGTATACAACCACATACTATTACATTACCTCAATTCAAATTTAGTAATATACCTTCTGCATCATTTATCATGTCTGCAACAGCACCATTTAAAACATTATCTGCCAAAGCAGCTTTCCAATTAGATCAAGAATTAATGTCAACTGGAGAATTCTCAATTGATCAATTAATGGAATTGGCTGGATTAGCTGTAGCTAAAACCATTTATAAAGAATATCCTCCTAATGAGGCAACAACCACAACCAAAAACAAGTTTAATCCGAATAAAGTTCTTGTATTGGTCGGACCAGGAAACAATGGTGGTGATGGATTAGTTGCTGCTCGTCATTTAAAACTTTGGAATTATGATCCAATAATTTATTATCCCAAAAGACCAGCATCGAATCAATTATATTCTCGATTAATTAAACAATTACAAGATTTAAATGTTCCTGAATTAACAACTTTAACTGAAGTCAAACATTTATTAGATCTGAGAGATTCAAAAATTAAAATCATCATTGATTCAATTTTTGGATTTTCATTTAAACCACCAATTCGTGAACCATTTAAAGATTTAATTAATTATCTTGGACAAAATCATGATCATTTACCACCGATTGTTTCTGTTGATATTCCTTCTGGTTGGGATGTTGATGAAGGTCCAGGAACCGAAATTGATATTCAAGCATCTTGTTTAATTAGTCTTACAGCTCCAAAACCATGTGCTAAACTTTTTGTAAATAGTGGTCCTGATAAGATTCATTATTTGGGTGGAAGATTCATTAATCCTCGTATAGCTAAAGAATATGGTATTGAAGATATTGTCAATAAATACCAAGGTGATGAATTAATTGTCAAATTATAAACAGTAAAGTGAACATATACTTCTACACCGTATTTGCATACATAAATTGAGGTTTTTACATGCTAGTTATACATAATGGGATCGTTCACCAAATCTATTTGTCCGATAATATTCTCCATGGATTTTTGGAGGTGATGGCGGTGGTAATGGTGGTAGTGATTTTCCCATAGTGGGTTTATTAGTGGTCGAATACAATTGGTTTTTATTATCACAGGTTAATGTTTTTGGAATTATGTTTATATTTGTGTTTGTCTCTTTATTTCTTCTTGGTTTAATATATGTGTTGATGTAGTAACGAGGTTCAACTACATTTTTCAGCTGGGTATAGTTGTTGTTGTTGTTTATATCGTGTTTCGGTGGTAATGGCGGAAGGATCTTCTTTGCTCTTGTATCATCAGGTGTAGAAACAGATCTCACTTGTGGACGAATGAAATCTGAATAAGAAAGACGTTTCTTCCTATTGTATTTGTCTTGTGTAGTAGTTGTAGTACTAAAAGTAGTTGGTTCTAGTTGTTTTGTTTTGGAAACCACAATGTTCGACACTGACCTATGCTTTTGTTGTTTTGCATCATCTCGATTAGAATTCCCATGAGGTATAAAATCAACATACCAAGAACGTCTCTTATCAGATTCCTTATCAGTTTTCTTGTTTATGTCCTCTTTTGATCCTAATTTTAATTGACTAAAACTGATTAATGATCTATGTTTAACTTCTTGTGAATTATTATCATGATGATCTAGTTTAGTTAAAACATGTTTCATATGAGTAAAATCACTCAATGAACGACGTTTATCAGTTTTTGAATTCTCAATGTTTTTATGGGTAGCACCACCACCACCACCACCACTCTCATTCACTTGTTTGGGAACTTTGATATGACTAGGAACCAGTGGGAATCGACTTTCTTTATATACATTTGGAGTATCTAAACAATATCCTAATGATTTGGTATTAATTTGATGGGAACTTGATTTAGTTTGCGAATGTCCAATTTTATCTGACGATGATGATGGTGGTGGTGATGATTTCTTTCTCATTTTCGGTAATACTAATGTTGATGATTCTATTTCGTGTTCTTCATGTGATGTAACAGGATCAATTTGATCTCCTTCTTGCTCTTCTTCTTTGGAAAATAAACTATCCACAAGACTATCATTATCACTGCTACTACTATTACAATTGTGGGTTACTGTTACTTTCGCATCATCATGAATTGCAACAGGGATATCAATGCTTTTGGTAGATAATATTGAATCTGTCCCAATTGAATTGGTCTCGGAGTCATTAGTCAATTTTGGTTCCAACTTGAGATGAGGCTCGTCAACAACAAGTTTAATCTGATGTGGATTATAATTTGGAGTTGTGAGTACTGGATAAGGTATGTTTTCATTAATGAGGGAAATTGTTCTTGGAGGATTGGTATATAATGGTTTTCTATTGGTTCTGTCTTTTGGGGCTATTATTGTTATGGGAGTTGTTGGCATACTTGAAGGAATATCGGGTAATTCTTTCCCAGTATAAGTTCCAGGTGGTGCACTAACTATTCTTCTTTTATCATTATTCTTTTTGATTCTTGTTGATTTTGCTCGTCTAATAAATCTTCGGAAACTACCAGTTGATTCATTTATAATGGGTATTTTATCTGGTAAATCTTCTGGATTATAATTACCTGGTTGATAACTATTAACAGCATGATCAAAATCTAATGTAGTTATTGAAGCAGGTATAATTGGTGGTAAGTCCAAAGTTGTGAGTAATTGTTTTGAATTCGATTTCTTCATAATTTATCTAATAACAAAAGTTGTAATAGCAACAAGAAGAAAAGAAGGAAAAGCAAAAAGAAGAATATTTTTGTTTTGATAATAAATATTGAATGATAGAAATTGTAACGAATGACTTTGCAGATCTTTTTCTCCAACTTTCTTTTATAAATGATTGCTGTTAGTTGCAAACAATCAAGTTTTAATTGTATATTGTTTCAGTTAATCTTTTGGGGACAACAAATTGAAAATTGTGATTGTGAATGCTTTCGAGATTATATATCAAAAAAACCAGTTACGAGGAAATTCGAAGTATATTTAAATTAAAAAATCTAATGATTTCGAAAATGATGATTCTGGTATTGATAACCAACAGTGCTTTGTCATTTCCGTTGTCTTCTATTGGACTAAAGAAATAGAAATACATTCCATATGAAATGATAGTAATGATAGAATGGCTGGAGATTGCTACTTTTTTTAGTATGACCTAAAAACTAAAGAGTTCTTACTCTTTTGTTGTTGTTGCGAGCACAAATTATTAGAGAGTGCATTAAACATGGCCAGTCATACTTTGATGTCATATATCTAAAACAATAACAAGTATAACCAACAATGTATATTTCTAGACTTTGACTTCTTGACTTTATAGACAATTTATCACATTGTGTTATTTCTCATGTCGTACGAAATTAACTTTAACTTCTTTTGGTAGTACTAACTTCTTGGTGTACGTGCAATTACTACCAAAAAAAGGAAAAACTGATAATTAAGATTCCCGCGAAAGTGGGCTGGTTGACTTGGACTGATCTGGAATAAAACTCATACTTTTACCAAGTAAACTCATATTCCATCTTCCATCATTGTCATATCTTTGAAATTACAATCATAAGAAGAAGATCATTGTTTGCATTACTTTTGTGAGGCGTTAATTTACAACCGAAGAAATATTTTTGTTGCATTATGAATGATATAGACAATCTAGCCGAAATTAAAAAGAAACTTTGGAATGGTTCTATTAACGTAAAAATACTACTAAACATTGAAGATCAAATTATTGAATATCTTTTGACTATTCCAAGAAACTCATATTTTCCAACAGTTTTCCCACAACTAATACGATATTTCCAAAACTTTATCACGACTATTGAATTGAGCAAGGTTCCTATTTGGTTAGAATTCGAGGAAGTCCCACTCAAATGGAATTTACCAGTTGGGGTTTTGTACGATTATCTATATTTGCCAGCTCTTTTAAATGACCATGACTTGGGTTGCTGGACGATATCTATGAAATACGAACCCGTATATCCGATAGAGTACATAATTTCATTTAATGAAAAACTAGCGGGGGATGGACAAATTGATTATATGAAAACAATGAATCGTATTCTAATGAATCAATTGAAACAATCATGTTTTGTACTTAATGGCACTGCCAAACCAATAATGCAATTGAGTGAAGCCAACACAAATCAATTATGGAAATCACTAATATCAAGGAATTTGGGTGATTTTAATGTTTTAAATAAAAAGATTATTAAAACCATCGATAGGATACCGGTGAAAATATATATTGCCGGATCTCCCATTGTGGTGCAAGCACCTATATCGAAAGATCAAACATTACAGGAAATATTGTCATTGCATACCCCTAATTTATCATCTTCTTCTTCTTCAATGTCTCATCCTTATATTCAAGGTATTGATGTAACTTCATTAATGAATCAACTGATACGAGAAATTTGGCAATTATTCAAACATTTAGATAATTTTTTATATATTACTCTAATTATCCTCTAAATACAGCCTGTAGCCAATTACGGTACATTTTCAATTGTTTCTTTCTATTGACTAATAATCTTCTATCCGTGGCAATTTTTTCCTTTTTAAAAGGACCCTTTTCACAAAATATTTCTTCCAATTCTTCTTCAGTGAAAAAATAAACTCTTGTACCATCACCTCTAATATAAAAATTATCATCTAATAATCTACCTTTTTTAAATCGCACTTGAGCCAAATCATATCTACCATAATCTCTAAATAATATTTCACCACCAGGTTTTAAAACTTTAGATAAATTGTCAACTGCTTGTTTCCATTGATCCGGGTGTAATGCCAGAAACACAAATACCATGATTACTATATCAACTGAATTTGGTGGTAAATCTTCTGGGATGTTCCCTTCAGGATTAGCTAAATCCCATACCGATGAATAAGCAACTCCCTTTTCATGATTACTTATGAATGATTCATTAGATTTCACTAAATCAACGGCAACTTTACTATAATCACAACCAAAAATTTTCAAATTTTCATTTTCATTTTGATTTAAAATTGGGAAAAATGTATTCCCAGCACCACAACCAATTTCTAATATTGTAGTTGGTTGTTGATAATTTTTACTAGTGACTTTATATAATGATGGGAATTCAATTTGTAACCATTTACGATCTTTAAAAAAATTTTCTCGATTATGTTTATAAAATAAATCCCAATATTTAGCTGGATTAGAATTATATAAATTTTTATCAAATTCTTTAACTGGATGATCATATTGTTTAGAAATTAATTCTTGAGCTTGTTTAATTTGTTCTTCACCCCATTCAACATGATCCCATGCATTATGATTGAATACATCTTCTTCACTTTCTAAATATCTTTGACCAAATGTGAATGGAGAGTCTTTTCCTATTCTTGAATCTAATGGTGGTTTTGTTTCTTTTGACATGGTGGGTTGGACTTTTTGGTAAGTGATGTTGTTTACTATAAGTGAGTATTTTTTGGAAATTTTTTTTTTTTTGTGTGTCGATGAGATATGGTCTGGGCTGGTTTTTTTTTACTGCAAAATAGAATCTAGATATACAGAGTATAGATGAGAGTCGAGTACAGCTGACTATACATATAGAGTGTGTTGAGTTAAAGTATAATGAAAGTTTGTGTTGTCATTTATCAATTTTACATAATTAGAACCAGACTTGGCCTTTTTTTTGGAGAATTTTTGCAAAAAAATGCCCCCAAAATAGGTACAAAGTTTCTATATTAGAACACTTTCACCCATTTAAACTTCATTCTTACAACACTTACTTTTTAAATCATATTAAAATTATGCATTATCGTATCTATCTATAAATCACAATACAAACTCCAAAGAAAAAAAAAGCAAAAAGAAAATGCCAAACACTTATGCTTGAGGTTTATTCATATAATGAACATCTCCATTCAATTCTTGTAATCTAGCAGCTGCTTGTTCACTAGTCAAATCACGTTGTGGTTCACCCAACATTTCAAATCCCACACAGAATTTTTTCACAGTAGCTGAACGTAACAATGGAGGGTAAAAATGCATATGGAACCATGAACATTCATTTTGTTCATGAGTACATTTAAATGGAGCTTGATGAATACCCATAGAATAAGGGAATGAAGTATTGAATAAATTATCATATTTTGTTGTTAAAATTTTCAAAATAGCTGCCAAATCAAGTTTTTGTTTGTCATTGAATTCTTGAATTGATTTTAAATGAGTTTTCGATATTAACAAAGTTTCAAATGGCCATAATGCCCAATATGGCACCACAACTATAAATGAATCATTCTCAGCAACAATTCTCTTTTTTTCTTGTAATTCCAATTCAACATAATCTCCTAAAAGATGAGAATTATATTTTTTATAATATTCCGACATGTTATCTAATTCATCTTTCACTTCGGTTGGTATCACATCTAAACACCAAGCTTGACCATGAGGATGAGGGTTGGAACATCCCATTGCTGCACCTTTATTTTCAAAAATTTGTAAATATTTATAAGGAGCAATGTCCTGATTACTTTCTTGAAGCAAATTACCATATAAGTCTTGCCAAGCATTCACCACATTATTGATTTCTTCATCTTTCATTAATGGTAAAGTCAAATTATGTTTGGGAGAAAAACAAATGACAAAACATTTACCTCTTACACCCTGAGTTTGTAATAATCTACTTTTTAAAGTATTCTGTTTATCTTGCTCATCTTCTTTATATTCTGGTTGATCCAACCTCACAGCAGGATAATCATTAGGAAAAATATATGTAGCGTCATATTTAGGATTCATATCACCAGTAGCACGTATGTTACCAGGACATAAATAACATTTAGGATCATATTCTGGTAATGCAGATTTTTTGATTTCTTCTTTAGCACCTTGCCATGGTCTTTTAGCTCTATGTGGAGAACACAAGACAAACTTATTAGTTAACAAATTCAAGCGACGATGAGAATGGTTAGTGAAATCAAATTCTTGAGTCATTTTTATATATGTTGGTGTTGATGTTAGTGGATTTAGAAGATGATCAAGAGACATGATGATGATGACGTTAGTAGGTGGGGATACTTGGTCTTATTTATAATGCTGAAATATTTATGATGAAATGCAAAAAATAAATGAAATGAAATGCAAGGCAAACAAATAACAAGGCAAGAATTCAATAGAATTGTTTTTGAAACTGGCACAAACTAATTAACCACGAGGAATGGACTTCTTCGGATTATTCAAAGAAATTATAGATGATTTTGTTAGTTGTTGTTGTTGGTGATTGTCAACAATTTTTTTTTCCACTTCCTCTTCTTCCTGCTTTTCCCTATTTGGTAGAGCAACAACACTTTACTTTGTTTTTCTCTCTCTCTGTTGGTTCGTCTTTTTTTTTTTCTTTTTTTCTTTCTTACTGTCTTGGAAATAGAATAAACTTTTATTATGCAGACATTTTTTTATCTTCTCTCTCTCTCCATGATTTAATGTATGGCAAATTACAATGTAACGTTACATTTTTGTCAAGTTTTGTGTGGAGAATAAAACCGGGCACTAAATCTCATGATTTAAAAAAACTAAAAACTAAATCATCAGAACACAAACATGAATTAGACAAGAACACCAAGACTATTTTCACAACGTGGGGGGAGGAGGTGACACAAGGCGATTGTAGACTATTTTCTCAGACAGGAATGTTTTTTTTTTAAAAAAAAAATAAAAACGGCTAATCGGGTTAATGTATGTGAAGTGTTGAAAATTGGTGATTAAACTCCAATGGCAAGTAATTCCTAACAAATCTTAATGTAACGTTGCAATTTTAAGTTAAGGTGTGTAAAGAGCAATTAAACTTCTTTCGATGCGTTTTTTCTTTATCTTATGTGGACATCACGGATAGAAATATTCTTTGGGGTGAAAAAAAAAAAAAACATAAACATAAACTTTACTACACCCAAACCACATCCCAACTTGACCTTAAAGGAATGACAGTATCATTTGATAAAAGAATAGTTGTTAGCGGCGGAGCTGGGTTCATTGGTATACATTTCTTATGCTATATGGTAAAGAAATATCCCAACTTTCATTTCACTTGTATTGATAAGCTAAACTATGCTAGTAATGCTACTGAAATCGAAAATCTTAAGAGTTTCTCAAACTTTGAATTTGTTCACTTGGATTTATCAGATAATCTAGAATACCTTCTCAAAATCACTAAAAACACTACCGACATTATAAACTTTGCAGCAGAATCATCAGTTGATCGATCATTTAAAGATCCGGTATATTTTACCAAAAATAATATACTAGCTACTCAAAACCTATTGGAATGTCATCGACTAAATCCAAGCATTGGGTATTTTTTGCATATTTCTACTGATGAAGTTTATGGAGATGTTTATGAAGGTGACAATAAAGAGAATGCGGTCATGAACCCAACTAATCCATATTCTGCAAGTAAAGCAGCTATTGATTTAATAATCAAATCATATCAATATTCATATAAATTGCCAATAACAATACTTCGGCCTAATAATGTTTATGGACCATTACAATATCCTGAAAAAATCATCCCATTGACTATACAATGTATAAACGAAAAGAAACCAATTCCAGTTCATGGCAAGGGAACCAATAAAAGAAAATACTTGTACGTTCTTGATATTGTGTTGGCTATTGAAACTGTGTGGATCAAAAACCCCATGACAACAGTTAATCAAATCTATAATATAGGAGGTACAGATGAATTGGATAACCTAAGTTTAATCAAACTTATAATGGAAATATTTGGCCGTGGTGAAATCCAATTTATCAAAGATCGAAATTACAACGATACTAATTATTCCATAGACACAACAAAGATCCATAATTTGGGATGGTCTCCGAAAATATCTCTTGTTCAAGGTTTACAGTTGTGCAAACAACTGCTTGACTCTCCCATCGAATAAACTACTTTTTATAGGCATATCTAATGAATAAAATGGATCCTTCATAACGTAATCAGAATAAAGTATGTATAAATGACGGAATAACTCATCGGTGACTGTCTCTGAATTGGCCACATTTGGTGCTGTGATCATAATGAATTTTAACCCACTAACAGTTTGAAATATATATAAATTAAACATATCAGTTTCGATTTTTTGTAAGCCAGTTCTGTTACTATTTGCACTCCCGGCTTTACCAGAAGATAATATGATGGCATTATGGGCAGCATTAAGTTCTTCTCCGTTTGGATTGTTATTGTTGTTAATCGTTGAAGACAATTTAGAACCAATGGCATGAACACCGTGTAGTGTACCTGCTAGCACCAAGTAATCGTTAGCTGACAATTTACTTAGACCTGGTACAAGTTCATTTTGATAAATAAGACCACCTGCTTTATTTAGAATTAATATAGAGTAAACTTTCATTGTATGTCGTTGTTGTTGTTTGGTTAGGGTAGGATTTTTGATTTTTTTTTTTGGTGGCCTTTTTTTTCTGTCCCGTTTATTAAGGTGCACTTTTGATCGTTAGTTAGTTTGTGATCTGTACTTACTACAACAACAAGCTATCAATGGCTGTTCATATGTTACATTTCACTTTCATATATTAATTAGGTTTTACTTTTGTTGACTATTGAAATTCATATTTAATTTTACTTCCATAAACATCACCTTTTTTCAAGATGACTTGATTAGACCATTCTTTGTGATTGATTGCATTAATAAATCTACTTGGTTCCACGCAGAAACCACATCTTTTCCCAAAACCTTTAGTATTAACACCGTCACCAGTGTAAAATTGGAAAGCTGGTTCAGTGGTGGATATCTTCAATTTGTTGTTTGTGACAAAACTAGTTGCTTCAAAGACTTGTTTCAAAGGTTTATCACGAGTATCTATACCACATTCTTCATCAACAATAAAACAATTGTCAAATACGTCATTCTCATTTAACACAATTGGGCTAGCAGCTTTTTCATTTTCAATAAATTTACCAGTTGGTAATAATTGTGAATCCACTTCTAACATTTTATCAGTAACCAATTTTACCTCGGTTCCTTCAATAGTGTCTGAGTTGGAAACATTGAAATAACTATGGTTAGTCATATTGACAATTGTTGCTTCACCAGATAATAATTGACATTCATATTCAATCTCCACTGAGGAGTTATCAATTGTGTAATGTACGATAGCTTCAAGCTCACCTGGGAACCCATCATTACCATCTTTATCAACCAACAAGAAATCAACGAAAAACTTACCATCACGACTTTTCACAACTGGACCAAAGAAATCTTGTTTATCGAATCCATTTGCACCACCATGCAAGTTGTTTGCTCCTTCATTTTTAGTTAATTTGTACACTTTTCCATTCAATTTAAATTCTCCATTGGAAATTCTATTGGCATATCTACCAACAGTGGTACCGAAAAATGGGTTAGTTTCAGATTTGAAATCTTCAGCATTATTATAAGCTTTGACCATATTGGAATCCTTCAACGTGATAGCTTGGATCAATGCACCACGATTCGCTAAATTAACTTTCAAGTCACCAGCAACAAAACTGTGCAAACGGTTATTGAACCCATCAAATTCTTTCCAAGAATAATTCTCAATGTTGAATCCAAAAGGGTTCTCAGTGGTCCATTTCCATAAATCTTTACAAGCATCATCAATGGTAAGTTCAGTTTTCCATTGCAATTCCTTGTTTGCTCTGTCTGGCTTAGCAGTCAAATCCAAGACATCCCCAGCACGTCTTCCAACAACTTCATGGGGTAATTCTCTACCAACAACTTTACTAAATGCATGATAAACTTCAAAAACAGTGGATCCTTTACCAGTACCTAAATTCCATTCACGATACAAGCCTTTAGATTGCAAGTTTTTCAAATACGCCAATGCAGCAATGTGACCCTTTGCCAAATCAACCACATGAATATAGTCTCTAATAGGGGTACCATCACGACTATTATAATCATTTCCGAAAATAGACAATTTTTCACGTCTACCTATAGCAACTTGAGCCAAATAAGGTAATAAGTTATTTGGGATTCCTAATGGATCTTCACCTAATAAACCAGATGGATGAGCACCAATTGGGTTGAAATATCTCAAAATTGCTACTTTCCAAGCATCATCACTATTATAAATATCTTTTAAAATCGACTCAATAATGAATTTTGTTCTTCCATATGGATTTGTTGGATCCATTGGACAATGTTCAGGGATAGGAATCATTGAATTATCACCAAATCTAGTAACATCACCATAGACAGTAGCTGAAGAACTGAAAACAATTGTCTTCACATCATTGGCTTTACATACTTCCAATAAGTTGACAGTACCTGATACATTATTATCATAATATGCTAAGGGGATTTTTGTTGATTCACCAACAGCTTTCAAAGCAGCAAAATGAATGACTCCAGAGATCTTATAATCTTGGAAAACTTTATTCAATTGCTCATAATTTCTGATATCAACATCATAGAATGGAACATGTTGTTTGACAATGAATTCAATTCTAGCAACTGCATCATAGGAAGAATTACTTAAATTATCAACAATGACTACTTTATATCCATTACTGATTAATTCAATAACTGTATGAGAACCAATGTAACCTGCACCACCAGTAACAAGAATATATTCGTTTGACATGTTTAAGTTTTTATTATTATGAGTTGTATATGTTGAAAATTGGTAAAACTATTTTCCTTTTTTTTTAAAATTTTGGAAGGACTTGAATTTATCAAGGGCCGGTTTTATACTAATTTATTGAAAAATTAAAAGCCTGTACAGTGAGGGAAGATCTGATATTGACGAAGAGGAACCAATGTAACGTTACACTGAAGAAAACACATAATAAACGGGAAGAAACGGTGTAAAAGTGTGAAAATAATTTTTGAATATCATTTTCCTTGGTTTAATTCCAAACGAAACGTGTATTTTTTTTAGAGAATAGGAATTCTTATTGGATGTCTAGATTGTTTGTTTACTCCAGACTATGCACAAAAACGTTCGGATGGATGATCAGAAGATATTTTTAGGCTTAGCTCTAAATATAAGAAATGATGCTTGAAAAACCAGACAAAAATTGAGTTTCAAAAATTGGTAATGTGAGGTATTAGCCAACTAACCAAATAACAATGCAAACCGATTGATACATTTCATTTTGAAAATAATGAAACTGGAATTGGATGACCAGCACACAAACACATAAAGTAATTATGGGAATTAGAAGCGAACATAGAGGAATACTTTGCCACGAACAGAATACAAGTGGGAACACTATTTTCTCCATTGTTTTAGTTCTGTTTTTTTGTCAGCCTAGTTTTGTGCTATGTGTAAAAAATATTGCCAAGAAAAAAAGCTTGTTTTGTGGCCAGTGTCCGAAAAAAATTTTGGGGAATCTTCGGATTAATTTATGTTTTCATTCCATCGGGGAAAGTGGGGGGAAAAAATTTTAAGCAGTTCACAAAACCTTCCAAAAAATATATGGACAAAGATGATTGTATTTTCCCGACACCAAAATCATAATTAATTATGAGAAAGTTAAATGTAACGTTACAATTTATGTTTATTTGAAGGTGAAAAGCGATTTATGATTTTTCCGAAATGAAAATTTTTTTTAGGTTTATTTTTTTTGTCGGGCAAAGAAAAACTGAACAAGGATTATTAAAATTTTTGGTGTTTGTTTGTGTCTGGAGAATTCATTCCTCTCTCATCTTCACACAATGTTTAGACATCTGACACGATTCATGATAGTTCGGTTTCCGGGGTTGGTGTTTAGTTTTCGTTTTTCGTTTTTTTTGGAAAGAATGTTTTAGCTCATTGGTTTTCTTTCTTCATTCAATAGTTTTGAAAGAATTTGCCCACTTGTTATTACAATCATATAAAATTAAACTTTGATATAAAATAGAGTTTGAAAGTTTCCCAGATCCTTTTTGATTTCTTTGTAATTTTTTTTTTCTCCCACATATACACACATACAAACCGATTTTTATAAGAAAGAGTTATACCATGTCAGTTCCTACGTTTGATGATTTATCATTTTATTCCAATGATCAAGAATTAACTAAATCCAGATACTTGAAATTAGTTGAGATTTTCCAATCCAATTTCCCTAATGCATCAATTGATTTCTTTGCTAGATCTCCTGGACGTGTTAACTTAATTGGTGATCATATTGATTACAATTTCTTCCCTGTTTTACCCATGGCTATAAGCAACGATGTTATAGTTGCAGTGAATGTCAATGATGAACCAGAAATAGTGATTACAAACACTGATTCCAAGAATTTTGCCAAGGAAACTATACCATTGACCAACAACAACGATGGTTTTGAGATTGATTCACAGCATCATAGTTGGGCAAATTATTTCAAATGTGCATTAATTGTCGCCAACAACTATTTAACTGAACAAAACTTAAAAGGCCAATTGAAAGGTATGAAATTGACTTTTGATGGTAATGTACCTACAGGAGGAGGGTTATCTTCATCAGCTGCATTTTGTGTTGCTTCTACATTAGCTATACTTCATGCCAATGGAGTTAAAGATATAAGCAAAGCTGATTTGACAAGAATCACAGTTGTTTGTGAACATTATGTTGGTGTTAATACTGGTGGAATGGATCAATGTGCTAGTGTGTATGGGGAACCAGATAAAGCATTATTGATTCAATTTAAACCAAAATTAATTGGGAAACCATTCAAATTTCCTGTGGAAAACTTAACATTTGTTATTACTAATAGTTTGCAAGTGTCAAATAAACATGAAACAGCTCCTATCCATTATAATTTGCGAGTGGTAGAGATGGCAATTGCAGCTGATGTGTTGGTCAAAAAATTGAATTTAGGAACTTTAGTACCTCAAGATTCAAATATCGGCACTAGCAGTTTAAGAGGGGTAATGGATGCAGTATTCAATACTTGTAAATGGGATGGAAACGACATTGATGTTGGTATTGACCAATTGAAGAAAATGATTGCTATTGTTGAAACTGAATTGAACAACAATCAAGAAGGGTATACTGTTGATCAATGTTTAACTGTGTTGGATTTATCTTTGGATGAATTTAAAAGTAAATATTTGCAAGCTTACCCAGTCAAATTTGATGTTTTGAAACTTTACCAACGTGCCAAACACGTATATCAAGAGAGTTTGCGAGTATTAGAGACTTTGAAATTGTTATCAACGACACAGACCAGCAGCAACAGCAAAGACGATGACGAATCATTTTTGGTCAAGTTTGGGGAATTGATGAACCAATCGCAATCAGATCTTGATAAATTGAATGAATCATCAAATGACAAATTGAATAAGATTTGTTCAATTGCATTACAAAATGGTTCTTATGGATCAAGAATCACCGGTGCTGGTTGGGGTGGTTCAATTGTTCATTTGACAACATTAGATAAATCGAAACAATTGATCCAAGGATTGATTAAAAACTATTATCAATTGGAATTTCCTAGTATTAAATTGGATGAATTGTTGAATGATGCTATTATTGATAGTAAACCATCTATGGGTAGTTGTATTGTAACGACGAAATTCTTACAATAAAGATAACAGTGAGTGAGTTGGGTATTAGTCTGTTGCAAAAATAGATAGGGCGACGAATATCGCAACTACCATATGGTCAAAACAAATCACATGCAAACATTTTATTTTTCAAAAGTAATAACGAAAACAAAAATAACACTACGATGGCAAGAATGGTCTAGAATCATTAATGAACACATTTAGTTTTGCTTGTCGCGTTATCCAATACTACGACAATTGTGTATATAATAATAAATTTTAGTTAGATAGTATGAGCTATGAATTTATCACATGCGTGAAACAGCACTACCTAATATCACCATTATGGCTACGAGTATCATTATAGTAATGGTGATAAACTTCTATTACAATAGATTGTAAAGCAAAGTAGGCTTATACAAGTCATACATTACCTTTCGTACAGTGTTTAGTGAAAAAGCAATCTTCTAAGGAACATTGAATGATATTACACATTTATGCTTGTGAAAAATTTGAAAAAAGGAAAGCCATACTATTCCGGACCCAAGCAAATATAGAAGAAACTTTTAAATGATACATATAAAGAATGACCTATAGAATTTTTCCAGCCATTAGAAGTGAGACAAGTAAAGGTTTTAAGCAATAATAATATTAATGTGTCTTTAAAGATCAAAATAAATCACAGGCGCATCTTAGTGATAATCATTTATTTATAGAAACCACTACAGTAAATGCAGTCGTGATAAATAACTCTTGGGCTAGTTAGTTGATCGATGGATGAGGTCGTCACTGTTTCTTGTCAATATGTAAACACACCGGAGATAAACTTAATGAGACGAGAGAAAAGAATAAACTATTGCACAAGTAAGTTTCGGAGTGTAAATGTCACAGATAAACTAACCACCCCATTAATAATAGGATCAAAATATTGTCGAGAAAGACAACGAAGAGGGGAGAATTGAACAATGAATGGTTTACTCGAGACAAAATCAAAAAAAAAAAGAATAGCCTACTTAACCCAAATCCACATTGTAGAGAATTCTGATTTTCATTGTTGCCACATCAATTGTGATAATAAAGATGATTTTAAACTCACTAAATAAAAACTTTACTTAAACTATTGGTACCAAAAGGTTAAAGTCAAATGATACGAAAGACGCGAATACCTAAAAGATGACAATGCTAACTCTAAGTTCCTTGTTTCTGGTCTATTGTTGAAGAAGGTTAGTTGATCATGATAAGGTTCCAATGGCGGATTTAACATGCACGATTTATAATAGAGAATCGAAATAAACAATTATTAGTAAATACCTTCTTCGGATAATTTTTTTTGTTCAACATGTTGGTACAAACCCGGTGAAAGTAAGACTTGGACCCACAATCACAGTACTAATACCAAAATTCCAAATCTGGCATAAAAGCAATCTTGTTATATATCAATTCTTGTGATTACTGAAAACACGATTTGTTTGCTGCATATGATAATGCTATATAGATAAACTTAGATTATACAAAATCATAGTAAGAATAGAAACTAGGTTCATAACCACTTAACCGACGATCGAGGTGTTGATATTATTGCCTCTTTTAAGTAAATCTACTAATCAATCACTGCAGTCCGTTTTAAGTAATACAACATCAACAATTTTAGTTGAAACTCAGTTCGTCTCTTCTTTTTTTAAGGGACCGCGGAAAGGAGGGGAGCGGAGCCAGCAATATCTAGAACTCCAATCATATGCTAAGCATAAGCACAATTGTGGTTTCATTTGATGGTGAGGGATTAATGAATTTATATCCACTCGTGTTAAATATTCAACGCATGAAGCTGTTTACTTTTACTATCATGTCCATTGTACTCATTTGCAGCTATTGTTTATTACTAGGGGAAGCTGTAGGAACCGGAGATGCAATAATGGTTTGATTTCAAATTGACATCTACCTAGATAGCTTCTCTTTGAATCGTCCAATGTGTAAGAGTGGCACCAGTAGACACATCTTTCTAGCTAGTGCTTGTCTCTTTTGACACTTGCACATTCTACGTGGTACTTTACAGGATGTAGTTTTTCCTTTTAACCGGAGTATTTTCAGTCGTATATGTAAGATACATAAAAGAAACACCAGCGATGTAGCAAGCTCTGAAAGTGAAATAGGCTCTGCTTCTAGATTTCAGTTGGTTGGTTACTCGCCCAGGAAGTCCGATTTGAAAGAGAAAAAAAAATTTCCATCAATGGCGGTAAAAGTTGCGATGATGATAAAATTTCCACTGGTACCGCCAACCCATCACATAACCGGTGCAGATAAAAAAATTTTTCTTTTCATTCCGTAAAAATCCGTATAGGCTTTGGACCTGGCTTTGCAAAGATAACAAACAGTAGCATGTCTGCTGCAACTGCTAGCAGTTTTTTTTGGCAGTATATCACTTACTATTCACATATGTATGGATTTGAAGTAGTATTTCTATAGATACATCGCAGAGATAAACAATAGATCCCTCCATGAACCAGGCAAAACAATTAAGAAGAAGATCTAAATTAGAGTCAAGAATTTTTTTTTGCTGTAACAATCCACCAAACTCAAAACGTAGAAATTCTAAAATCGGAACAATAGGAATTCTTAGTTTCATGGTTTGATTTTTATATTTCATACGAGGAAAGAAATGTGCCTAAATCAAATCTGCAATCATGTAACATTGAACTGTAGACTAGCATCGACAATAACTACGAAATTTGTTGCAACTTGACAACACAATCATCATTCGATTGTACAAACTCTTGGTGAGTGTGTGACTCAACTGTTGAAAGTACGCTCCTCGGAGAAATCAGGATTACTGTGGTGGTCCATTTCTCACAATAATACTCTATCGTCGATATTGCCATGTCACTGTGACTACTACTTTCCTACGAAACAAATCTCTATCTCAAGTAACTGTACGCAGACTTAACTAAATGGAAAACTAAATTGCTTAAAAGTGCGGCTTTTGCATCAAAACAGGAAGTTTTAGATCAGTTTCAGTTACACGTCAAAGATTGGCACACACGTACAAATACAAACAATTTGCATGTGATAAAAGTTTTCAAATCTTTAGAATCAAATCTCGATGACCTGAAAACTACAATCACATGCAAATATCAAACAAAAAAGAGACGGAAAAGTGTTGCAAGACGTGACGTGTCTTATTAGTAGCAGTTGTTAATACGTTGTAGCTGCAAATATTGAATTTTTCAGGACTTCGTTTGCGATGGCAAAAATCGACAGTTTATGGATTGTCAAGAGGCTAAAATTGTTTTATTTTCACGGAACTAATCAACAATCCTTGATTAAAACATGAATATGAAACTTACATTTTAGAAGGTCATTCAATAACTTTGCTATTGTAATTGTTATTGTGTTGGGGGGTTATGGCCGTTGTTGTTGATAATGCTATATGTCGTCGTTCCTCGAAAACATAAATTCAATGAAACAAAAAAAAATGAGCTGATGTAAAAAATATCACACCACACTCGCGTACATCCTTTCCGAGTTTTGCTCGTTCTTTTTTGTCGCGCCAAGCAAGTCGTATGGAGGTGGAGTTTTTCTGGTGCTAGTGGGGCCGGAAGTCTATGTCCTCTGGAACAACCACCGGGACCACACGGATGCACTTCACGCCGCATAGGTTACAAAATGCAAAGAAAGAAAGAAAAAAAAAAGGAAAAGCACACACCGCCACTGACTCGCACACCACCAAAACCAAACATCATCTGACTGAACTTCTTTTCTTTTAGCACAATTTGCATAAACTACTATACATAACGGATACTAAAATATGTGCTTTTATTACCCTCTTTGTAGTAATTTATCATCGTTGCGGTGGATAATCTAAAACTTATAGAAATTAGTCCAGTTTTCATTATCCGTTGTTCTTTTTAGCGAAAATAGTGTAGATTGCTTTCAATTGGTAGTTCCTGTTGGGTTATCTCCGATACGATTTATGTGGTTCTTTGTAGTTTCTGACTAAAACTAGTTATCATATCATATCTTGCTTTCTTCTCGTCCCCCCCCCTCTCTCCTCGAGGGACAATAGAATCATGAACAGATTAAAATATGTTCTATTGTGTTTAGATTTAGTTTTAATGGTATGATAACAGTATGTTTTCTCGCTTGATAGCGTATTTTTTGATAGTTTTCATGTGATAAATTGAACTCTATCGTATCGCCTGGAGGAATAGAAGTGTACGGTGGATTCTACTACCGCTTAATCTTTTTTTCGTTGGACTTTCCTTCTGTCTCGCCTGATCAACTCCACTTCCACTCTCTTGGCCTAGGATCCGAGATGCTGCCCCGCTGTTTTTTCCCACCACCGAGCTATCACAACAACTCCTTCCTACTCCTCCCAAGAGTTATGCCCCTCTCCGCCCTATCGTGTAGCGCTCACAATCTCTATTTACTACTTTCCTTTTTTTATTATTATATTCTATCTTGCACATGAAGAGGGATCAAATGGCAGGGATAGAAGTAGTTTTCTGTTACTTTATTATATTGCTGTCAATAGTTTATAGTGGGTGGTAGTAATTGAATGATAGTATCAGATGTTTAAAATGGAAAAAATGAATGGAATAGAATGATGAGGCAAAGAAAAGAGAAAGAAAAGAAATTCCAAAACAATAACGTCACACAAAAGTGAAATTAAAACATCCGAAATTAGATAATTACACAAAACTCATTAGGAATGAAAATGAGAATGAGAAAATTTCTTCGGTTTCTTAAGTCCTCCTCTGCTTCCCTAAGATTTCCGAATATTGCTCACACCATAATTTTTTTATTTTCTAAGTTTTTGATACAGCCCGATTGTTAACTCCTACTACTACTACTACACATCCACAACACAGCGTGTATATACACTACACTACACTAAAGAAATGATTTATAAATAGTTTCTTAATTAACAAGTATATAACTATCAACAAATTTCTCTTGAATTTTTTTTATTTATCGTTTATCGTTTTTTTTATTTAATTTAATTTACCCCCTTCCCTTTTGTTTTATAATCATATTTTATTAACTTACCTATAACAATTACCTACAATGACACTCGATATATTACCAATATTTGATACGCACACTAAACATCACTATGTAAGTAGTGGAGCTACCAGTACTACAGATAATACCACTACATTTACTTCAGCCACTATTTACCAACCACAAACTACCACAAGCAGTAATAAACCAAATGTAAACTGTTTATTAAATGGATATATGTTAAACCATGAACTTCGGTTTATCAGAAAAATTGGTGCTGGTACCTATGGTTTGATTTACCTTGTGGAAAATATCTACACTAAACAACAATTTGCTGCTAAAATGGTTCTTGAACAGCCATTACTCAAACAAAAGCAACAACAACAACAAAGTCATCATGGACATAAAGGAGAATCTAGTATGAACAAACAAATAATACTGCAAGAATTTTATCAATATTTTTTAAACAATAGTATGCCACAACCACGAAATTTGGACTTGAATTACCTTCGAGACAACGGACATGATTGCCCCTTTTTGACTGAAATCTCATTACATTTAAAAGTACATCAACACCCAAACATAGCGACTATTCATCAAGTATTAAACATTGAAGATTTTGCCATAATAATATTGATGGATCATTTTGAGCAAGGAGATTTGTTCACTAATATCATTGATAGACAAATATTCACCAATAATAGTCATAGAAAAGTTCCAAGAACAGATTTTGAAACCCAATTATTAATGAAGAATGCCATGTTACAATTGATAGAAGCCATTGAATATTGTCACGAAAATAATATTTACCATTGTGATTTAAAACCAGAAAACATTATGGTTAGATATAATCCATACTATGTTCGTCCAACTATCAATAACAATAATAACAATGGAGAAGATGATTTATGCTATGCCAACAGTATTATTGACTATAATGAATTACACCTCGTGTTGATTGATTTTGGTTTAGCTATGGACTCTGCTACCATTTGTTGTAATTCATGTCGTGGATCGTCATTTTACATGGCACCAGAAAGAACCACCAATTACAACACCCATCGTTTAATCAACCAATTAATTGATATGAATCAATATGAGTCAATTGAAATCAATGGGACAACAGTGACAAAATCAAACTGTAAATATTTACCTACATTAGCTGGGGATATTTGGTCATTGGGAGTATTGTTCATTAATATCACTTGTTCAAGAAACCCATGGCCCATTGCATCATTTGATAATAATCAAAATAATGAAGTGTTTAAGAATTATATGTTGAATAATAACAAGGCTGTTTTGAGCAAAATCTTACCCATTTCCTCACAATTTAATCGCTTATTAGATAGAATTTTTAAATTGAATCCTAATGATAGAATAGATTTACCAACTTTATACAAAGAAGTTATTCGTTGTGATTTCTTCAAAGATGATCATTACTACTATGCTCAACATCAACATCATCACAATCACAATCAAATCAATAATGCTTACAATCACTATCAGAAACAACCTAATCAAGCAAGACCTACTGCAAACCAACAATTATATACACCACCAGAAACCACCACTTATAATTCATACGCTAGTGATATGGAAGAAGATGAAATTAGTGATGATGAGTTTTATTCTGATGAAGAAGATGAAGATATTGAAGAATATGAAGAGGAAGAGGAAGAGGAAGAGTATTTTGGTAATGAGCAGCAACAACAACAGCAAGTCACAACAGTGAATGGTAATTTTGGTCAAGTTAAAGGTACCTGTTATTACGATACCAAAACCAAAACAACTACATATATAAAACCACCAGCTGCATATACTTTAGAGACGCCTAGTCAAAGTGTTGAATACTGTTAAGTTGTACACATAAATAATTAATGACAATTAATAATAACGATTAATAATATAGAAAACTGTAAAAAAATATAATGGGGTTTGAATCGGTAATTTTTCTTTTTTTCTTTTCTTTATAGAGATAATACTTAATAATTAATATATTAACTAATTTGTATCTATAATAACATGAAAATTTATTTGTAGTTTGTAATCGATCTTGGTAAGAGTGTGTTAGAGTACTCGGTGGTTAAGAGTAAAGTTGCAAAAAATAGAGTATTCCAGTAACAATGTAATGGTCGTTCCCTAAATGATAATGGAAGAGGGACTTTGAAATTAAGATTCGTGACGAAAAGCAACCCAAACAGAAAAAAAAATATCACAAGACGATTTTATTTTTTTTTGGTTTTTTTTTTCTTGATTACTAGATTGCTAATAATAATTTCAAGAATGAGTTATTATCATTGTTGTTGTTGTTGTTGTTCGTCTTGTTACTGCTCATACGTGGTTGTTGCTGTTGGGTTGTTTGTTGGTGAATAATGAAATTATAATTCTCGCTTAGGGTTTACTATTGTAGACTGAATGAAAACTCTTGAGTATGAGTCTCATTCTCGCCAAGATAAATTCTCAAATCAACTTAGTAAAAACGTTTTTATTCCTCTCAAAAGGTCCAAATGGCAGTGACGATGATGGAGGCAGAAAATAATATTCTTGGTCCCTACGGTTGATTACGGGACGGTCTTTATTTTACTTACTACAGTCTAAGCATTTTTTGAAGAAGGCAAAGAAAAATTATAAGTTTGGCAGTTTAAGCAAAGCAAACTGGGATGACCCAATTATCAAAACCAACTGCTTTTCCTCCTTTCCAAACCAATAACCAATCGAGGAGAGAGCTAAGGCGGGACGGGAAAGAAAGAAAGAAAATAGGGAGGTACCCACATTTAGATCATTTAAAAAAAAAAACTGTACAGGTATTTTTGGTTTTCCGTAAAGATTGATTAAAACTAACTTTTAAAGTGTAAGTGCATAAAACACAGCCAAAAAAAAAAAAGAAAGCCAAATATAGGATAATGGCTGGACGGTATTAAGGTGGTTCTTATCCGCCAACCATCATCTCCACTCTCTCTATTTATCAGTTTTTTCAAATTAAGCTATACACAATTTCAATAGGAAAGCGGATCATGTGAACTTGCTACTACTCCATAAAGAAATGTATTTTTACTAGGGCCTCTAAATTTAAGTTATGAACACCATTTACTAAACCCAATTGTTAAGCATTTGCTGCAATTTTTTTCGGTCCCGAGATTTGCACAGGTGGACACGACATGACTTGTAAAAAAACAATAAACAGAAGAATAAACTCTTGGTTGAACGGAGTTTCAATATTTCGTTTCATTAGTATGTTAAAGCTTATAGCAATGGTAAAAATGGAATTCTTTTGAAGGACGATGCTTTGTTACTTACCTTGTTTTGTATAACATAAGCGTATTCCAGTTCGTAATGATTGCAAAACGGAGAGAAAGTTTTTTTTCAACAAATGCGATACAACAAAAAATTGAAAAAATTCTCCCGAGGTCCAAATACTTCAAAATAAACCCTTCTCTATATTTTTTTTGTGCCTAATGTTCTAAAAGCATTTTTAAAACTACATAAACCATCATCACATTGAATTGGTTGGACTGGTTTGTGGAACTCATTGCACTATTTGCCATCAATCCATCCAGGTTATTTCAAAAGAGAACAGCTATTCTCAACACAAAACACCACCATCGCTCAATGAAATAGTGAAAATTTTGTGAGTCAAACCTGTAAAGTTCATCTGATGGTCCTCGGTGTGTGATAATAGTAACATATCAACAAGTCTGCTTTTAAAAGTTTTTTCACTTACTATAATTTTTGACCTTACAACATCCGAAATCTTCCTGTTTCTAGACTCACAACTCCATCGTAGCAGCAACAACTGCTATTATGGGTATGCGCCACAATGAGTAATAATTATAGTTATGGTAACGGTTGTTCTAGTCGTTACTTGTCAACCTCGGATTATCTTAATTCATTCCAAACTTTTTCAGTTTCAGTTCCGATGTATTGTGACTTTATTGTTGTGCAGATACGGATTAATCCAAATAGGGAAATTAATTGATAAATTGCACTACAATTCTAAAGTCAAACATAAACACAAAACACTAGATAAGAAAAAAAAAGAAATGTTACTACTATTTGAAGCTAGCATTGCGGTTGCTATTCCTCGGTTGATAACTTACTTAATCCGAAACCATTGTTGAAAAAGTTGTGCGATGATTAAGCTCAACTAACCTTAAAGAAATAACAGGCGTTTGATGTTGTTTGTAAATAGAGTTTCGGATTTAATGACTCAGCAAAAAAAATTTTTTTGACATTAGAGTCTCATCGCATTTGATAGTGGTATTCGGCACCGAGATTCGCAAAATAGTTAATCTAGCAATTGAGCGTTGAAAATGAATGGCATTAACCTGTAGGAAAGTTAGCTAATAACTTAGCAGTTCAATATTAGGTTGATTAGAATTTAGCATTGTTTGTATGGTATATATTATGTGTTCTGCTTTCAACTCTAATATGTTGAAGTATTGTACTTTACCACCTCCATACATTTTCTTGTGTTAGCTGTATTGCTGGAAAAGCGGTTCTACTCAATTACAAAAAAAAATCTATCGTCCACTAAGCAGAATTTATTGTTTCATTCAATTCTATTATGTGAGCCTAGAGGTTAAAGCAAAACGATAGTGTGTTCCAAGGGTAAATCAAAAATATTGAAAAGAAGTAACCCCAGTGTGGGATATTCAATAATCCCTACTTTCCCCTCCTCATATGGGTTTGTGTTTTGGATAAGTAGCAACTGACAATTTGAACTTTCTTGATGACTATTTTTAATGCCCGTGTATTGTTGCTTGCAGATTTGCTCCCCTCCGTTTGTGTTTTGTTGTACATCGCGAATAGTTGCAAAAAATCGAATATGCCGGAAAAATAATAATATGGAGAAATTATTGGAAATGTATGTTTATGGATGACTATTCGAGCTTGCAGAATAACACTAGACTGCAAGATGTACTATGGATCTTGACTACAACCAACTACAATATAAATCTCGAATTTTACGAATTTAGTTGTTCAACTCCTGTCAATAGTAGAATGATATTCTATTTTCCGGTTATCTGAATAGATGCCAATAATTTCATATCGAGTATCCTCGAAACTTAATATAAACTTTTTGGAAGAAGGATCTCTCAAAATTTGCAAAAAATATAAAAGTTTGGAGGTTTGAACAGTCATTTTTCCTACACTCATTTGTGCATTTTACATCAGTGACGAATGTGTATATGTGCAAACGAAAATAATAATTACAAAGCACACATTAATATCCAGCTTAGAAACGTTTCAATCTTTTCCTTCCCCTCTTGATATTTGTAGTAGGTTTGATCTCTAGAAGTTGCTATTTTCCGGAGTGTTCGGTAACTTTACCCCCCAGCTAGACCAAACCAGCAAGGGAAAAAATACTGCATCATAGCCGCGCTAAGGGACAGAAACTTGGAAATCTAGTACGAGGCAAACACGCACAAGGCGAATATGTAGTGTGTAATCTCATGAATTGATAGTACGCTCTCAATTTGTTGTCACCTCGAGGTTTGCAAGTCATTGAACCAGAGGTTTTGGCTAGTGCACCATTTATCTGAAAGATTAAACAAAAAAATTTAAACTTCGAAAATGATCATAACCATACAAAAGGTCATCCCCGAAAAAAACTTTTAGCACCTAATTAATTGTCCACACTGCATGCCAAGGTAACGGTTTTTTTTTGAGACCATCGCCAAGAGAGTATCAGTAATAGTTTAGTAATGTTTGTAATAATTACAATGAAGCATCAGGGAAGTAAAAACTTTAATCGACCCATAAAATTGTTGGATTCTCCCTTCCAATTACTCATCGCATAGTTTTTACTCTCCCCCGCCTTACTGTCATGCATTAAAGAAAAAAACAGACGATGAACAGAACACCCACAAAAGAGAATTCAATTGTGTTCATGAAAACGTTTACTTTTATTGCCGTGTTTACTTGTGATAATCCACATTGTGGTATGATTTCCAAATTGATTATAAAACTCAAAACAAAGTGTTTTTGGGAACAATACACGTATATGATCATCCCACATAAATCTGTATCAGACATTTTTTTATTCCTTCTTTCTCTATACAGTAATTTCTCCACCATTTCACCACTAAACATTACAGAATGCATGCATTGCTTGTGTGTAGATTTGCTATTTTTTTTGATTTATTGTTTTATTTGCATCTGTGAGTGAATGAATGTGTGTATATGTGGGACAGCAACCAAACAAAATACAACTTATTTATATTGTATACTAGTTGATTTGAAGTCCAGACAAATTGTTGTTTTAGTTCTGATTTAGCATCGTCATTTAATCTCTAATATTAAATTATTGTACTTAGTTTTTGTCTTTTACAATAATTAAAATTTTAGTTTGTGAGTGATTGAAATCCCCCATTTTTTTTATTATTTTCCGCAAAATAACAATAGACAAAAAGAATATTATTATTATTACAAAATGGAGATTTCGGCGTTTCTCTTGGGTCAGGAAAAATTATTCGTTGTGGTTTGAATAATCCGAGAGGCAAAGTAAATTTTACACTGTTTATTATTTATTATCCGAATATTGAAAGTGGTGCGTTTCATAAAACAAGTTAACTAATGATATTCGTATACGAATACTGAGATGTCGCTGTTTAATTACTGAAGATATGAAAAGCCAAGCGGAGGTTGAGAGGTGGGTAAAGATCAAATTCTCAACGGAAATATCCTTGTCTGTATTCATGTTTTAATTCTCGTATGCTCTATATGTTATTGAATGATTTAGTTTCAACTCGTTTAGGTTAAATCTGAAGCATTCAATTTACCTTTTTTTAAATTGGCAATATGAACTATACACATTTGACTAATAGTATTAATGGCTATTGATCTGAGTTCCGAAGTTAAGATAAGTTACTGAGAACATTCTAACTCTTCATTTTAGTAGCCAATTTTAAAAGAATCTAAAAACTAATTCGATCGACCCCACTTTTAATTACCGTACTTCCGATGTACCTTTTACTGTATCTGGAGTCGATTATAATGCCGATAGTATTCTTAAATCCATCGGGGTTATAATCTCTGAAGAGATTATCCGTATACGGATACTGGGAGAAAACTCCACACAACAAAACTGCTTCGTTTTCAAGACATTATATACAGATACATATTCAAGTGTTAAATGAACTCAGAACAACAGAGGACATCTAACACTTGATTGGAACAGATAAAAGGCAACACCTCATATTAGCAAAGTAATGAAAACAACTTATGGAATTTAGAGTTCACCTAAATCTAAAGTAGACTTAGTTTTCATTACTCTAAACATACGATTTTTCTATCCTTACACACCAAGAATAATAAATCTGCCGATGTTACGTTACTTCATCTTTCGTTAAATCTATACTCTACTCGTTAATTTGTGTACATCCGTCTCTTGTTCCTTGTCCCCACAGGAAATATTAAATCTGGAGATCTGCGGAAAGAAAATTTTTTCCTGTCTGACACAAACACCAAAATGGAGAAACTCTTTATAGTTTGCCATGTGTGTGTCCAGGCCATTTTTACTATCTGGTGTCTGTATGAGAAAAAAATAATTTTTCCGTTTACTCCTCAAAATTTCAAATGAGGCAGTTTTTTTTTAGTTCTCTACTATTTGTTTGCAGAGTCAACAATCTAATGGCTGGATACTTGAGCTGATATAGCTAATAAAAACTATCAAACTAATCAATTCTTGAACAGTGTATTAAGAACTTTAAAAAATTGAATTTAGAACTATGCCTGCCTTTATTTATGTATCTTACCAGTGTTGCATTGCTGGCTGGTTCCAGGTCATTCTTTTACCTGTCGGTCTTTTTTTTGTTTGTTTAACTGCAAACTTTCTAATTATCCGTAACAATCGAAAAGCCAAAAAAATACGCACAAAATCTAAAAACAATTTTTTGGGGTTATTTGGGGAAAAATTTCAAATCTATTGTAACACCAACAAGAATAACATATTATGATGATATACATATAACGCAGACACGAACTAAAAACCACTTCATTCTATTGTTCTTCATATTACTAAAAGAGAAAATTTTTTTTCTTCAGTAGAAGAAAATCCGGGGAGGTGGAGAGGAAAAAGCCATTCTGCTATGTTTCGTGTTTACGCTGTGCTCTATTTTTTTTTGTTTTTTTTTACTATAAGAACAAAACTAAAACTAAAACTATATAAACCTATGTAAATCCTCCTTCATTTGTTCCCGTTTGTTTATTAAATTTTCTTTTCTTGCTTCTCTATCCACTCATACTCTCAAACATGTCGTCCAAGATCGAAAGAATCTTTTCTGGACCTGCTTTAAAAATTAATGCTTATTTGGATAAGCTTCCAAAAATTTACAATGTTTTCTTCATTGCTAGTATATCCACCATTGCTG
>OKKB01000190.1_pt1 | contig 32498 bp, 17 predicted proteins | sample 1613931 | NCBI WGS metagenome assembly OKKB01 (sample SAMN04436893, study PRJEB24849) | human gut metagenome | biome: human gut; feature: NICU; material: stool | host: Homo sapiens | place: USA: Saint Louis, MO | collected 2012-02-08
CCAATGGTAATGATTCTCTCAATTTGTGTGGACCAGCAGATGGTCTTGGAGCATAAGTACCGGACAATTTGTCCAACATCCAGTGAGATGGAGCTGCTAATCTTTTCAAGTGTTTCTTTGGACCTCTACCCATTGTGGTTTATTGTTGATGATGATGGTATAGGAGTGGTAGATAATTTTTTTTTTTCACCAAATTTTTTTTTTTTAGTAATTGGTAGTGAAAAGAGTGCGAGAAACCAGTTAGGGCTATAGCCCTAATCAGTATTACTTTACATTTCTTTTTCGCGAAATCAACACACAAACTATTTATTCCATTTGAACCAAGTACTATTTCTATTTGCCTGCTTTATCAATTTAGTAAGCTTTTCCTCTTGCTCAAGCAACGAATTCAACTCTTCTTCTAAATTAGCCGACTTTTCTACTTCCTGAGCATTGATCACAAGTAGTTGTTGTATTTGGTCTTCGATTTCACTGGGCAAGACATCGTTGGCAGGTTGTGTTTTTGATTCCAATTCTTCGACATCTTTTTCTAGCTTTTCTATTGTATGTTTAAGATCCTCGTTCTCGTTAACCAAATCAGGTAGGGTGATTTTCAAATCGACCATTTTTTGAACAATATCAACATGGTCTCTGTTTAGGGCTGAGTATTGTGACTGCAATTCTTTAATTCTATGTCTAAGATTACCGTTTGCTAGTCTCATACCTTTGATATCGTCTACCTTGGCCCTTTCTTTGCTGTAGATACTTTCAAATTCCTTAGCGTATTTAGTCAATTCCACAGGGTCGACATTTACTTGCATAGAATCTTGCACTAATTCATCTAGTTTGTAATATGTAGCGGGTGTGCTGGTAGCAGATCGCAGCAACGAAAATCTCTTTTTACCCTTGTCGTCCTTGATAAATGCTTCGGCGATATAAACATTAAACAACTTATCTTTTAAAAACTCGAGCAACTTGTCAAACGATAATGCCAACAAGTTGGACTCATTTTGAATCATCAAATTTACAGCAAATTTCAATATGGACTCCATCCCCTGGGTGACAATTATGTCGTAAATTCTTAAAACAATGTCCAAGGGGAACTTGTAGGCGAAAAATGTAAGAAACCACTGTGAAGCGTACATTGACGACTTGATACCTTGTTTGACCAAATGATTGTATAACACTGGAGAATACGATTCCAACAATCGATCAAATTCGTAAAGCAAAACATGCAAGCCTTTCATTTCCGGGCAAAACAAATCGCGAAGCCCGTATTCTTTCATTAACGTGACCAATAAACAAAAACACTCCGATTCGTTCATATTCATAATCAATGGCACTGCAATAAAAATCATCCCTTGGGTGTAGCCCACATCGGGGTCATACAAAGAGTACGCTTTGATGACATTGAAAAGCTCATCGCTTTTGCTAACCGCCTCGACATTGGTAAAGAAACTGGTTCTAGTCAAGTCTCGTTTGATTCCCTTTTCATGGATTGACGATTCTAGTTTTAGTTGGCGGTAGAAATCTTCTAGTTGAGAATCTTTGGATTTGGCCACTAGTTGCCAAATAATGCCTCTGAACTCTTTTGGTATTCCTGATATTATACACTGGTTTAATTTATCCAGCTCATGGTTTACCACATGATCATAATCATTAACCACCAAACTCCAAAACTCCCAATCGATTTCAAATACGTCGCCAAACCCACCTGCAATACTCTTTATATCTTGAAAAGTCTTTTTGATATTTTCTGCACTCGAGTTGATGGAATCTTTGGTTTGGTTGTTTTTATCTTGGAACTTGATTGACAACTGATTGTGTTTTGACTGTAACAAATAGTTTGAGGTTGACTTATCAAAAGTGTTTTGTATGGTGGTCAATTCCTGGACATCCTCGTTTGGTGACTCGTCTAATCTTAAGCATACCTGAATAGACCTTCTATTAGGGAGAACAGGTGAAGACATTGTTGTTTGTGGTTAGAAAAAGATGACACGATCATAATTTTTTTTTTTTTGTTTTGGTTACGTCTTTTCTAGTTACAGTACACTACAAAGTGGAGAAAAAGAAATTCGTAATATACATTGAAACAAAACATACTATGGAAATAAATACCACCTAACCAAAAACTAACCCAAAAAAAAATCGTAATCTATCATAAAAAAGCAAGTTGAGCCACTCTACCATCTTGACTGTGTGATTGTCGAATAATTCCTTCTACCTAAAGGATGGGTATTTTTATTACGTACTGGGACAGGTACGGGAATCGGTGCTTGCTGCTGCTGTTGGATCTGTCGTTGTATATTTTGTGCCAACTCTTGTAATGTACGTTGTAGTTTGTTTGAAGCATTTCTTGAACGAAGGGAGATGAGGTTCTTTAATCTTTGGGCATTCATGAGTGTAGTCGATTGTGGGGCAAATAAAAAAGAAAGAGAGGCAAAGGGAACTTTTTTTTTTTTTTGTCATGGTTTTATTTGGTGAGTAATTCGGTGCCGATTGCGAGAAACGGCGCATCACGGGATTTATGGCAGCTGCAAATCTACACGACCTGATCAACACGGGAACACATATAACATTAAACATAAAACAATACTAACTAACTAACTAAACGATAAAAAACAAACTCATCAAACGTTAACAGTTTCATCGACCACACCTTCAAATATCATGTCTAAATTGTAATCGTTAAATAAACTGAATTGGGTAGGAGAAGAAGAAGAAGAATTGCTGGTAGAAACTGACGGCTCCAACTTCACTTTTTTAAGTTGCGGTTGATCCAATTCAAGAACCTCTTCTATAGTTCCGTCGTAAGAGTTCAACGATAATAATGATGAAGGAGACGTCAATGAAGAGCTCTGTGCCGTTGAATTTATTGATGAGTTGAACACGGTTGGTGTGATGTAATCATTGTTCTTGGTGGTGGTGGTGATGTTGTTTAATAAAAAATCGTCAATTATTTCTTGCTTGATTCTACTTTTGGGATACTCTTCTGGTATTGGGTTGGACTTTGACTGGCGTAAAGGGTAGGTGATTGAGTCAATGGGGGAATGCATTTCTGTGGGTGCACATGGTTTTGGCAGTGGTTGTAATTTTTGTCTAATTGGTGCTAGTATGGCCTTGTCGTGGTCGTTTATAATTTCATCAATATCGTGATCAGGTAGTAAGTAGTGAAGTATTCCTTCCAATTGACTTACTCTATTTTCAACTTCAGTCAAATGGGCTCTTGTCAAAGGTGACCGAATTGTTCTGGGACTATACGAGCAACACCATTCGTGTTGGATACATTTTGAGCAACGAGGAAACTCTTTTGAGCATTTTAACTTCCGCTTTCGACACGAGTCGCAGGCTTGTTCAATTGGGTAAGGAGGTTGTTTTGGTTCAGTTTCCAATTTGATTTCATTAGTTTCAGACATGGCTGTTGGTAGTTTGGCGAAAGATTTAAAATAAAAAAAAAAGTATCTATAAGGTGACGAGAATTAATTTAATAAATAAATAAATAAAACAACTGAAAAAAATTATAGCAATTATTCTGGAATAGTTCGTTTTTCTTTTTTTTTTGTGTTGAGGGGGGGTGGTAGTGATTAGGGGTAAATTGTTAACTTGTTGGGAAAACCCACACACCAACAGAATTGAGCAAGTGTCAAGAAATATAATAATGCCTTACTAAACAAAAATATATCTAATCGTTTAGCAAATAGATAAGTTCTTCTTCAACGTTGTGAATGGTGTCGATCACGGGTGATTCGGTCCAAAATAAGTTAAGCAACTTTAGTGGTTTTCTACAAAAGAGGAAAAAGGGAATGGCTCTTCTTTTTTTTTTTCGGAGTTGAATCTTTTTTTTTTGACAAAGTAAAATTAGTTTATATTTATAATGTGATTTTTGGAAAACGTTGTTGTTGACATTATCAAATTTTCTTTTTTTCAATTCATCGTGCGAATGCGGAATTGGCTAAAAAACAGGTATAGATTATACAATTACACAAACAAATGCTTAAGTGCTTGGTAATCCAACACTAGCTTGTGCAACCATGGGTATAAAGATCTGACAGATAGCAAGCACTCTCCTATCGCTCAATTGGGCCTCACTTGGAACTTTTTCAAGTCAAGTCGGTACATCCCAGTTCGACTCTTCAGCACCAAAAGAGGGGTAAGCTTTGTGTCTTTGGTGGTTGTTGGGCTAGTACACTAAACTGAAAATTTTTTTTAGCTCAGTCATTCGTTTTTGGTCTTTGTGGTTTTGCACTAAAAAAAAACTCCGAAGATATTTCATATCTTACATACTTGTGGTGGTTATTAATCCCTCAAAATTCATATTTGGCTTAATTGGCAAGAAAAAGAAACGGAAAATCCTATTTTTGAGTCACAATTACGGAAAAATTAACTACCAAACCCCTCTTGCAAACATTTATTATCGAAATTTTGTTGAAAACTTGACACCAAAAAAAAAAAATCAAAAAATCAATCATAATCTACGTAAATGTGCAAAGCGTAACAAAAATATCTCTTTTAGGAAAATACACACTACCTATAAAAGTCTTACACATTATCATCGTGATAAATAAATTTAGAGTTCTTTGGGTTTGTTGGAGCGTGCTTAATATACGAAGTGTCGTCAGGCGGTCTTTCCCGTTTGTCGTTTGTGCTTAACATGCTTTGAATACTCAACAATATCGACTCTATAGAACATGCTGGTGTCCAATCGTCACCTAATAGATTAAGACAAATGTGGCCATTCGAATATATGTGAGGATGAATGGGGATAACTGAATGTGATATAATTTCAAGCGAGTCATCGTCAAGGATGATTATGGAATCGTCATCGTTATCTTCCTCATGAATAACGAACTTGACTTGAGGAGAATCAACGGGGTAGTTTTCAGTAATTTTTATCGAAAGATAATAGTCCTCGTCATCTGGGTATAACGGATTATTTGCCACTTTGATCTGGAATATAAACTCGGTTAGATTATCATCATTAGTAACAAGCTTTATACCTGGTAGTTTATTCAAACTTATTTGCTGATACTCTTTTAATAATCGCTTATAAAATGGATGTCTAGCCATGGGGGGAGTGGAGGAGGTGTTTGTTAATGTTGGGCGAATCTACATCCAAATGTGTATTTTTTTTTTGGGGTTTGTTGATTTATGCGCGAGCTATCTAATAAATAAAATTTTCTCTAAACACTTACATAGGCATTACATTTCTATGAGAGTTTGCCAAAGATTTGGGGGCTGCCTTTTTAAAATAATTCCCTGAGCGACCTTTATTGAATTTTTTAGACCCCTTTTTCTTGGTATAGCTTGATTGAGTAGAACTTTTACTGGGCTTTGGCTGTGATGCCGCCCGTAATGTATCCAATATCTCTTGATCTTGCTGTGATGGTTGGAAATAGGGGGAAACAGTAGATGTGGATATCGACGATATATCACCGACAACGGTGCTTATTGATGTGTTAGCCATTTTCTTTTTCTCTCGTGCCAACGATGTCAAGATCTTTTTGAAATGGGTAAAATGCTCCAATTGACCCTTCTTAATACCCTCCAACTTAGCAAAATCTTTTTTATTGGTAGGCAACTTAGCCAGCATGTCCCGGAGCGTAACTTCACCGACAATCTGCAGATTCGATATAGAACATTCAGTCAGTGCCTTTTCTCTAGCTTCACGCAATTCTTGTAAGCACCGTTGTGAAAACGAAGAGTCCGGTACATCCACAGTTGTCATTTGTCTTGCAGTAATAAACGACTCCTGATATTCAACTGGCTTGCCAGTATTTGCTGCTGTTCTACCGAGACTGTTGCTGGCACTTCCAGGTCTACTTGAAAACAGTATTATAATCTTTTTCTGACCATTCAACACCACATCGGCATTCTTGCCAACTTTGACATAATCGGTGGCAAAACCACCATGCATTACGTGGTATTCGACGATGCATTGTTGACTCAATAAATAGAAGAATATTCTCTCCACGTCGTTCTTATCCAAAGATTGGCCCTTGCCATGATACTCGTTTTCATGATGACCTGCTTCAGTAATTTTCTTATGGCTCAAGCCTCGGAATACATCTTGACAGTACAAAACCGTCACTTGTTCATCCTGGATTGATTTCACTAATTTGATTATATCCTTAGCATACTCCGTACAATCCTTCTCCACCAGAGTCACATGGTTATAGTCTCGACAATTGTCGCATTGCTTGTGGCAATTCGCTGGATCAAAAGTTTCATTGAAATATTGCAAAACCTGTTTGCGTCGGCAATCGGTGGTGTTTTCACAGTACTGAATAACCTGTCTTAGTTTAGCCAAATGGCTCTCCCTCCCCAGTTCGCTCAATTCTTCATCTCTTTGAATCAAGTTTTGTAAAGACCGTGCATCCTTGTAGCAGTAGTACATTACACATTCAGAAAAGTTCCCATCACGGCCAGCACGTCCAGTTTCTTGGTAGTACCCTTCCAAAGTTCTTGGCAAATACAAATGAATGACAAACCTCACATCGGGCTTATCAATACCCATACCAAACGCTATAGTAGCACAAATCACTTGTATCTTATTCTCCTGCCATCTCTTTTGTATGTTGAATCGTTTGTCAGCACTCATACCTGCATGGTAAAATGATGTTTTCAACCCATACTCGTTTAGTTTCATGCTTGTATGTTCACATGATTGCTTTGAATGGCAATAGATGATACCAGATTTACCCAGGAAACGACTCAAAATGTAGTCTTTGATTTCAAGCAAACAATTACTCTTTTTCAATTTGATTTCATAAAACAAGTTTGTTCTATTAAAACTTTGCTTCAATAATACCGGGTCTTTCATTTTCAAATTGTGAAGTATATCCATCTGCACTTTTTCATTGGCAGTTGCCGTCAACGCCATTATGGGAACTTTGGGGAACTTATCTTTGAAAAACCCTAGACCCTGGTAGTCAGGTCGGAAATCGTGTCCCCATGAACTTAAACAATGGGCTTCATCTATAACTACTCGGGCAAGCTGGTTGTTATTGTATAGTTTTGTCATAATTGTTTGCATAGCATTCGATTTGTTGGCCCTTTCAGGTGATAAATACACAATGTCTAGAAACCCCTCCCTGAACAAATGGATAGTATGTTTATTATCGTCGTTACCACCTTTGGAGCTAAACATTCCCGCTTTAATGTTTTTTGCCAATAAATGCTGAACTTGATCTTGCATCAACGAAATCAAGGGAGAGATGACCACCGTTGTCCCCTTGGTGGCACCGCTCTTCACCAATGCTGGCAACTGATAACACAAAGATTTACCTCCTCCCGTAGGCATCAACACAAACACGTCTTTGTTCAGTAATGTGGCCAGTACTGCTTCAAGTTGGTTGGCCCTAAATGACTTGAGTTTAAACACGTTGTTAAGGATACTGTGTACTTCGTCCATAAATGGTTCAGAACCTTTGGATGCACGGTTTTCAGTGAAATATTCTTTCAAATCTTCATCGTCATCGGAAAAAGCATCGTCGGAGTCAATTGTTAAGACTGGGTTTGTAGGTGCTGGTGCTGGTGGTGCGTTTGATTCCTTTGGCCATTGTTCCTCTTGTACGTCGTCGTCAGAGTCCAATTCAATAAAGTCGATCTCTCTTTCTTTGTTGAGCTGAGTTGTGAAATCCAAAAAATCGTCGTCATCATCATCAATAACGATAGGTGAATCTGGACCACTTTGGAGATTTGGGATCGTGGTTTCTTCAATTTCATCTTCTTCTATTGGTGGTAGTTCTGGCTCGCTATCAGACGAGTCAATCTCTGGAATGGCTGGCACTCTACTGATAGGTGACGATACTTCTGTTCTTGCTTTGCCTATGACTTGGGAGTTATACTTTATGCCATACTTGGTAGCTGTTTCTGGAGATAGACGGATATCATTAATTTCGGTGTCTGATTCAACAGCAATAAACTCGCCATCTGACAGTTGACTGGTTATGTCGAATGTTCTGTCATCAATAAAACTTGCCATTTCATTAAGGTCGTCCTGTGACATTCGCTCTTGTGTTGGTGTAAGCAAACCATCCATGGTCTGGTCACCAAAATGGTCCTCAGTGTCGTCTTCCTCGTTTTCTGTGCTCTCAACAATTGTTCTGGCTGCTTCTAATCTTACGGGACGCGTAATAGGTACCCTAAACTCAGGTGAATCCGGAGAGGAGCTCAACTCGGTGCTATCATCTAAACCCAGTTTTAGCGCGTTTATTTCATTATCCAATAACTCAATTTGGCGTTCTAATTTCTTATATAGCTCTTTCTTTTGGTCTAGCGAAATCAGGGTGGATTCGCTTGTAAGAAACTTTTCTTCAAGAATTTTAATTTTCGATTCGTGTAGCCCTAAGAGTTTGCGGAACACTGAATCATCGAGCTTCTGTTTTTTTGGTGTAGGCTGAATTGGAGATGATGGTTGTGGTGGTGATCTCCTTTTTGGCGGGCTGTGTGTCAAATCAATGATATCACTTGTTTCTGGCGGGAGACGTGTTTTGTTCACTGGGGTGGGTGTGCTTTGCAATGTAGATTCATTGGCAGATATGGTTTTCAACGGTAGTCGTGACTGAACCTTACGTTGAGATTTTGAAATAGGGATGTTTTCTTTATCAGATGAAGGGATAGAATCTGGGACTTGAGGTATTGGCGCCAGTTTATCTTTGGGGAACGGTTTTCTTATTAAATCTATTACGGCCTGTGGTGTTATATGAGGGCTTGTTCGTTTCACCCAAGCCACTTGTTCTTGCAAATTATTTATCATTGGCTAAACGATTGTTGCAAGATGACGCTGATTACGCGTGTATATTTTTTTTTATTTGTTGTTTTTTGATTTTCCAGATTTGAATTTTTTTTTTGTGCCAAAGTGCACTAAAAACTTGAGGAGAATGTCCTCAGTGGGGAGAGGGAGAGAATTGGCACGATAAAAATTAGCGGGGAGTGGCAATGCCAATACTTGTTGGTGGTTTTTTTTTCTTTTCTCCTCTTGGGATAATCCGAAACGAAAAAGTGAATTTGTGTAATTATTATATCGGAATTGAGAGTCAACTTCCCGCAAACTTCAAAAGAAAAAAATAAGACCCAACATGCCCAGCTTTCCTTTATTGTTTCAACCTTACTGTTTGACTGTGGGCATTTTGTGTAGTTGACGAATAGGAACAATTCCATGTATGTTATGCATGTTGGGTAGATATGGGATGATGTGGAAAGGAAAAAAAAAAAAAAGAGGCAAAACGAAAAATCACCTTATTATTTTTCTAATGTTTCGAACTTCGGCCATTGTTGAGAAAGTGCATTTGCCTCTTAACAACAACAACAACAACATGCCTGCCGCATAAATAATTCCACACCACTTTCACATCTATTGTACTTTAGGAATCGCCTGCTTTGGTTTCTAACGTGGTTCGATTGAAGGAGAAGAAGAACTGAATGGGGGAATCTTAACTGAGGGGAAAACTCCAGTGATTGGTTCCGTTGAATGGAAGTTTTCTTTTTGTGTAACTCAAAATATTGTTATGGTTCTTATTTAGCAACAAAGAAAAATCAACAGATGGTTCTTTTTTTTTTGTAATTCATGTGTACACTACAGGAGGAGGATGAATGCAGGTGATATCTGTCGAGGATATATATAGTTCCTCTTTTATCCATATCTTAAATTTTTTTTTTTTGATTTCCTCTATTTTCTAACCCAATATGATGTCGACACTTAAAGATAGTAAACACTTTGCCTTCAACGGAACCAAATCGTCAATAGCCTCGAGCTCATCTTCAACTACTGATTTCGATGATTTATTGCCTGACTTGTGGCAAACCAGTTCCAATGAGTCCGATATAAAGCATAGTTCACAGAGTTTATTTAATAGTCCTCATCACTACTTATTCCAGCAGCAACCTCAACAGAATTGGTTTAACGTGTCTGTTTCGCCAGCAAACTCCGTGTCATCTCCCTTGAGATCAACATCAAGTTTATGGGAAGATCCGCCAGCTGAACAGCAACAACAACAACCACAGCCAATCTTCTATTTACCACAAGACGATGACTTGTTTAACTTTGAGCAAGTCCACCATCCCCAACACCACACCAAGACTCAAATCAATACACAATTATACAAGACCGAGTTGTGTGCTTCGTTTATGAAGACGGGAGTTTGTCCTTATGCAAACAAATGCCAATTTGCACATGGCGAGAATGAATTGAAACACGTTGAAAGACCTCCCAAATGGAGATCGAAACCTTGTGCAAACTGGACAAAGTACGGCAGTTGTCGTTATGGTAATAGATGCTGTTTCAAACACGGCGATTAAATACAGTTCTGGGTTATGGTATGTTTATGATTTTTTAGGTATTTATTTATTTTGCTACAAGAAAATAGTCTTTGTATACTTCTTTAATATATTTATTTATTCGATATAAAAAAAAGTCTAGATACAGCCTCAGATTTGTAAAAACATTACTTGGTTATGTGTGGTGATGAATGGTTCGTAATGTCATCCACAGCGCCCAACAATTGAGTCAAATCAAAGAAGAAGAAAAGGCTAACCTCTCTCCTATCTATGAGATATCACTGCAACGGCTTTAACCTATCGTCATTGACTGTTATAGTTGATACAGAAAGAAGAAAAAGAAAGGGAAAAAGAAAAAGTGAAAAAAAAAATGTTGAAAAATTTTTCGCTTTAAGTAGAGAGAAAAAAAATTTTCTTATTCGTGTGAGAGAACCTACCCACTCTTTTTCCTCTATAGACATGCCGGATAGTTGGGAGACATTAGAGCCTGTTTACGAAAAAGGCATACTGGATTCGTTGGTTTCAGTTAGAATCCCAATTTTATCATCTATTAAATCAGTACTATCTGAGATCCCCGAGCAAGAATTGAACAAGATCGTAGTGGCTTTGTTAAAGACATTTAATTATTACCACGATGCCCAATCTAGAAATACAGTATTGAGTGTTGTACAAGCTATTGGTGGCCACAACCCAAATTATTTTCAAGTGTATATTCGTTTTATCAAGCAGCAAGTTGATGGACCTACCTTGCCAATTACTGATTATATGACTCTTTTGCAATGGATCAATGCGTTCGTTGTTGATTTGGCTAGACTTGGCAAATTGGACGATTCAGTGGCATTGGCTCAAGGAAAGTTGTTAAGCAAGTGTATTATATTTGAAGGTAAACGAAGGAGGATTTATAAATCGGCAATTCAAACTACAAAAACTGCCATCAGTGATGCCGTGGCCATTGATTCGGGTTATTTGGATATCATTGTGAAAAACAAATCGTTTGCATTATTGGGGGTGTTAGACCTGGCGCTAGACAAGCATCCGGGATTGTTTGAAGTTTATAAAGAGAAATATGCACCCGAAATTTTGGACTTTTTTGTAAACCAGGGTTTGTTAAGTAAAGTACCACCTCCAACTCAAGATTTAGCAGTATTTGGCAGTTGTATCAAGAGTTTGGTCATAGACTTTTCTGGGCTAGTCCCTCACATTGAAAAGGCAATATTAAGGTCGTCAGAGAATTCGTTTGTGTATACCCTTCCGGTTTTGTTTGAAAACTTGTCGATTGACATAGAATTGAGTGCCAAATTGGTCAATGCAATTATCTCAGGCATCAAGTCTACCAAGGAGCATGTGAGGACTGGTGCTGCCAAGACTTTGGAATTGACTTTACAGAAGAATACTGCTGATTTAGTTGATGAGATTTTCAGGGCCATTAAAGCCACCTCAAACGCCGAAGCTAAGGCATTGATTATCAAGTCTTTGTTACATTTACACGATTCAGAAAAGATTGTTAAACAGTTGTTGCCGTTAGTGTCGAAAGACCAAAACGAAACATCATTGGCTAGTTCAGTTAGGGTTTTCACATATCATTCCTTAAAGTATCACAATGACGAAGTTGTCAAACAGTTTATTACAGGTTTCAATTCAGCTAAGTTGCGTCGAGTTTGGTTTGCTGAGTTTGGCGAATTGGTAGAGACGGTGCCATTCCCTGAATTTGTTCCTGAATTTGAAAAGATTTTAAAAGGGATAGAAGAAGCACCACTTCCTTCAGTAAGCAATAAGAGTATTGTGTGTGCATTTGTTATTTTGGCATTGACAGGCAAAGATTCTCCATTGCTTAATGATTCAAGAATATTCAGTAAACTTGACGAAGTTGAATTGAAATGGTTGGTTCGTGCATTAAAGAATGATCCTGCTGGTTGGATATATGTGTTGACCAACGCTCCATACAAAATAAGATTATTTGCATTGGAGAAGGTAGTGTTAAATGATGAACTAAGCGAAGGATTGATCAAGGAGTTGTTGAATGGGGATTTGGCACATGTTGGTCCCGTTTTTGCATTGCTTAGTCGCTACACCAAAAATTTTACAAGTCTAATTCTTCCTGCAAGTAAGGCAGGGGTTGATTGGATTGCATTAGCACAAAAATCCAAGATAGATCTTGGGAAATTAGTTGGTGAAAACTTTGGTGCTATTTTCAACGAATGTGTCAATGATGGATCACCTGCTGCTATAAAAGCGATTGCCGATATTGCATTTATCCAACCAGATCTTATTGAACCGATCGTTTCGCTTATTGATTTGGATGTGTCAAAACTTAACTTTAGCCAGCAAGAGATTGACATTTACCAGGGTCAAGAAGGTGAATTGGTGGTCAATGTACTTAATGAAAAGCAACTTGATAAGAACTCGAAAGACTATGAAATCAAGAAATGGGAACAATCCATCAAAAAGGAATTGAAACAACCTAAAAAGTTGTCGAAAGAAGAACAAGCTTTGGTTAATAAACAACTAGCCAAAGAGAGTGAGATCAGGACGAGAGTTGGCGAGGTTGTTAAACGTACTAATTTTGTAATCAGTTTGATTATCCAATTGACAAAACAAGCTAGACTCGTTAATAATGGTGCTAACTTATGGTTCCCTGTTGCTGTAAACAAATTACTTGCCTTGCCCCAATCACCTTTATTTAACCCGATTGATGCGTTCCTTGAATTGTCACTGTTAATTTCACCTAGACTTGGGGTTTTGTGCAAGTTCATTGGTGTAGCCACACTCAGGTCATATGGATTGAAATTGGATGAAAGTTTAGAGCAAGAACCATTAGTTTCGCTTTTGGGAAGAATTTTATACAGAATCAAGATGCTTAGTGACCAACAACCGCTTGACTCGTTGAGTTTGTCGTATGTGTTGCCGTTGTTGACACGAGTATTGTATGACGGGAAGGCAGTGGCAATAAAGAATGCTTCGAAAGTGGCCGTCACATCTGAATTTGTTGAAGAAGACCCAGAGGAGGAGCAATTGTTGTTGGCTATTGAGATTATTTCCGCCCATGCCGAATCATTTGAAGACGACAAGATTCCTCGTACTAGTATTTTGGAAGTCTTGATTTCGTTAATGAAATTGCCATCTAAAGCCAAGTTGTCAAAGGAATGCTTTTTGTCATTGTGTCAACACATTGCTTTTAATATTTGTGAGGGTGACTTGCAATTGTTGTTGGGTAGTTTGATTACACCACATGTATTTGTCAGATCGACCTTGTTGGAAGGGTTGGATGCTGAGTTTGAGTTGGAAAAGTATTCGAAAGAGTTATTTGTGGTCGCCCACGATAACGACCAGAACTGTCGTGAAATTGCTCAAACTATCTGGGATGATAACGAATTGAAAGTGGAGGATGCATCTAATTTGCTTAGTTTGTTTGGCAATAGTGATGCTGGGTTGCGGAACTCGATAGCTCATGCGTATGTTGATGCATGCCAGCAAACTTCATTAAACATCCAAGAATTGTTTGCATTGTATGAAGAAAAGAAGGACCCACCAGCACCAAAACTAGACCAGTTTGGGTTGGTGATCAAGTCTACTATCGATAATCGTGATCGATGGGAAGAACGGTCAACAGTGGCAATTGCGTTAAAATTGTTGGCTCCATTGTATACAGAAGCACATGTCAAGCAATTGTTTGAGTTTCTTGTTGAGACTTGTGATAAGGACGAGTTGGTCGCCCAGGAATTGCAGGATGCTGGTGTTGAGGCAATCAAGTTACATGGTGCTTCCAATGTTGAGGTTTTGATACCTATTTTTGAAAACAGTTTGGCCAAGACAAGTAAAGAATCGGTAGTGGTGTTGTACGGTACGTTGGCACGTGATTTAGACAAGAACGATCCAAGATTGAAGATCATCATTGACAGGCTTATGAAGAGTTTGGACACGCCTGCCGTGCAATATGCCGTTTCTGAATGTATTGCTCCTTTGGTTGTTGCTATGGACAATTTGCCACAAGTGTTTGACGAGTTGTTTGAGAAATTGTTTACTGCTAAAAAAGTGTCATCGCGTCGAGGTGCAGCATATGGTATCGCTGGGTTGGTTAAAGGTAGCGGTATAAAATCGTTGAGTTCATACGATATTATTCGAAACTTGACAGATGCTGCTGAAGAAAAAGATGCGATCAAGCGTGAGAGTGTATCTGTTGCGTTTGAAACGTTGTCCAGAAGTTTGGGTAAATACTTTGAGCCGTACGTCTTGGAAATATTGCCCATTATTCTTAAATCGCTTGGTGATCCAATACCAGAAGTGAGATTGGCTACTGATAATGCCGCTAAGGAAATTATGAAAAACACAACCTCGTTTGGTGTTAAGAAGCTTATCCCATTGGCCATTTCCAATCTTGATGAAATTGCCTGGAGATCGAAAAAGGGGTCAGTTGAGTTGCTCGGGTCAATGGCGTATTTGGACCCCACGCAGTTGTCGGCATCGTTGTCAATCATTATCCCACAAATTGTTGGTGTGCTTAATGATACCCACAAGGAAGTTAGAAAAGCTGCTTCTGCGGCATTGCAGAGATTTGGTGAGGTTATCCGTAATCCAGAAATCCAGGCCATTGTGCCCGACCTTATCAATGCTATTGGTGACCCAACCAAGTATACTGATGAGGCATTAGACAAATTGATCAAGACCCAGTTTGTCCATTACATTGATGGTCCATCGTTGGCGTTGATTATCCATGTTATTTATAGAGGTATGAAAGATCGAGCATCCACGAAAAAGAAAGCATGTCAAATTGTTGGTAATATGGCTATTTTGGTTGACTCAAAGGACTTGCGTCCATACTTGAATGAGTTAGTTGGCGAGTTGGAGATTGCTATGGTTGATCCAGTTCCTGCCACCAGATCAACGGCTGCTAGAGCATTGGGGTCGTTGGTTGAAAAATTGGGTGAAGATAGTTTCCCAGGTTTGATTGGTAAGTTGGTGGCTACACTTGAGGATGACACCAAAGCTGGTGATAGGCTTGGGTCAGCACAAGCATTGGCAGAAGTTATTTGTGGACTTGGGATCAACAAGTTGGAAGAGATGTTGCCGCTTATTTTGTCGTCGGCAGGTGCTCCACGTACGCGTGCTGGGTTTATGCCATTGTTATTGTTTTTACCCGTATGTTTTGGGTCACAGTTTTCTCCATATCTTAACAAAATCATTCCTCCAATTTTGAAAGGGTTGGCTGATCAAGATGAAGAAGTTAGAGATACTGCATTGAAGGCAGGTAGGTTGATTGTGAAGAATTATGCCAAAAAGGCAGTTGACTTGTTGCTTCCAGAATTGGAGAATGGATTGTCTGATAGTAGTTATAGAATTAGGTTGTCGTCGGTTGAGCTTACTGGTGATTTGTTATTCCAAATTACAGGTATTTCAGGTAAGAACGAACTTACTGAGGATCAGAACCTTAACAAGACGCTTGTGGAAGTACTTGGGCAAGAACGTCGTGACCGAGTTTTGGCATTGTTGTTTGTTTGCCGTTCCGATGTTGCTGGTATTGTTAGAAACGCTACTGTTGATATTTGGAAGGCGTTGGTTGCCAATACCCCAAGAACTGTCAAGGAAATTTTGCCGTCACTTACTGCTATTGTTGTTAGCAAATTGTCTTCTCCAGATGATGTTCAGCGTACGATTGCCGCTCAAACATTGGGCGAGATGGTGCGTCGTGTTGGTGCCAATGCGTTAGCACAGTTATTGCCTACATTACAAGAGTCTGACGACAAGCAAGGTGTTTGTATTGCTGTAACTGAATTGATCAAGTCGACCTCCCACGATGGGTTGGTGCAATACCAAGATATATTCATTGACATTATTAAAGATGGACTTGTTAGTTCGAGAGAGGAAGCTGCAGTTGCGTTTGATGAGTTACACCAAGAGCTTGGTAAAGTTGTTATTGATGAGATTGTGCCAGATTTGTTAAAGAGATTGAAAGAGCCAAATGCATTGCTTGCATTGAAAGATATTATGCTGAAGAAATCCGATGTTATTTTCCCTATTTTGTTGCCAACATTGCTTACCTCACCGGTCGATACTGAAGCGTTGGCGGCTTTGGCACCAGTAGCAGGGTCTGCTCTATACAAGAGGTTGGCGGTGATTATCAATACCTTGGTAAATGCCGAAAGTGAGGCTATCGACGAAGTCATGTTGTCGGTAGAGGATGATGGAGTTCACACGTTGATGCAAATTATTATGGGTCTTCTCAAGGATGAAGATACTAAGAGAAGGGTATTTATATTCTCTAGATTAGCTGGATTTTTTGCAAATACCGAGCTCGACTATTCGATGTATCTCGAGGATATGGTTACACGATTGATACTTTCGTTGGCAGATCCGTCACCCGATGTTGTTAAAGGTGCATTTGAGGCGTTGTCGGCTTTGGTCAAGAGACAACCAAAAGAGGTTTTGGAGAAGTTGGTTAAACCTGCTAAGCAAACATTGGACTTGTGTATTGACATCCCTGCATTTAGCTTGCCGAAAGGTCCAAACTGTATTTTGCCAATTTTCTTGCATGGGTTGATGTATGGTAATCATAAGGAAGAGGCGGCATTGGGTATTGCTGATATTATTGACAAGACTCCAGCAGAGAATTTGCGCCCATTCTCTACCTCAATTACTGGTCCGTTGATTAGAGTTATTGGAGAAAAGGTAGCAAGTGATATCAAAGCGGCTATTCTTGTGGCTCTCAACAATCTATTGTTGAAGATTTCGCAATTTCTTCGTCCATTTATTCCTCAGTTGCAAAGAACATTTGTTAGGTCGTTGTCGGACAGCAATGAAAAGTTACGTAAACGAGCAGTTGTTGCGTTGGGCACGTTGATCAAGTTTCAACCGCGAGTGGATTCGTTGGTTACAGAATTGGTTAATGGGTCCAAGACATCAGAGTATAAGGATTCGATGTTGAAGGCGATGTTGGTGGTGGTTGAACAAGCCGGAAAGAATTTGAGTGAGGCCTCGAAGCAGGCGATTTTGTCAGTTGCTGAACAAGAGATGGATCCGGTGCTTATTGGAAGTTTGGCAGGCAGTTTGTCCGAAGAGGAGGCGGAAAGTATACTTGACGGTATTTTGGCCAGTCAAACCAAATTTTCCATTCTTGCTATTAACTCGTTCCTTAAGTACTCGCCAGACCACGTCAAAAACAATGCTGGTGTGGCTGAATTTGTTGTGGGGTGTGCCAATTCCGACAATGCTTATATGAGTGACAACGCCACTATCGCTATTGGTAAATTGTTATTGCTTGGTGTTGAGAGTAAGGAGTTGGTTGACCAGCTTGCATTGAATGCTGTTGCACCCAAATCATCGTCTCCCGATACCAGACGTTTATCGTTGGTGGTTCTTAGAACTGTAGCCAGACACAAAGGAATTACCGATTTGGATACTGTTGTGCCTAGCATTTTTGCATGTGTTCGAGACCCCATCATTCCTATCAAGTTGGCGGCAGAAAAGGCGTACCTTGAAGTGTTTGATATGGTGAATGGCAGTGCCAAGTTTGATGGGTGGTTTAAGAATGAGAATTTGACTACAGTTACTGGCACAACGATTGCTGCTCGGTCTATTGGGGATTATACAAAGAGAGTTGCTACTAGATTAGCTGGTGTTGAAAGAGAGAGGATCGAAGCTGGTGGAGACGAAGAGACGTTGTTTAGTGATAGAATCGAAGATGAAAATGAAATTTGGCAGGTAGGTATATAAGGTATCTATTTATTAAATTCAGGTAAGTTTAAACTTTTTATTGAAGGCAAGGCATCGCTTGATTGGGAATGTAGCATTGAAGGTTTGAAGGAGGCGATCATACCTAGTGACGAGAGGTTGGTACTGCTATTGCTGGCAGATATCAGCGGGGTAGTATTGGTCGACAACCCCAACACCGGCGAACTAGGAAGGGTGGATGGACCAGGACTATTTGGCCGTGATCTTTTCAATTTGTGTTTCACATAGTCCAAGTCGGAATCTTCTTGGATGTGGGTTTTCACGGGTGTCATTCTGAACGCAAGGTTGGAAAGGTGGTGCAAGTTTGTTGTGTCGTGGAACTGAAATGTGGGTTTTTTCATGGAAAAGTCGTAGTTAGATTTTGGAGGTGGTTTGCCAAAATAGTCTGTCAACGAAGGAAGTGATTTGGACTCCATCATACGCAATTCTTCCGTAGCAGCAGAAGCAAGAATATCTATACTGTGAGTTGATGGGTTTTTGGGAAGTTGGGGAAGTTTGGGGGTCGCCTCCGGTGGAGAAGGAGATGATACTGCTTTGGTTGTTTCTTCTTTCTTCTTTTTCCGATTTTTCCTGCTATTGGGGTTGGTGTGTATTCTCAGATGTCGAGTTAGTTCGTCAGATCTGCTGAATCTCTTTGAACAGCCAGGAAATGTACACTGATGGGGTTTTTCTCCGGTATGGGTCCGGATATGTCTTGTTTGGTGTTCTAACCTCTGAAACGCTTTATCGCAGTGTGGACATTTATATGGACGGACAGTAGGGTCCTTTTTAGGTTTTTGTTGGTCTACTATGCTCATAAGGAGTGGTATGGTGATGGTTTTGGGAAAGCTTGTTTTTCGTGGGGAGAGAAAAAATTTTTTTTTATATGGAGAAAACAAAAAAAAAAAGAAATTAGCTATGAGAAAGCCGAAAAAAAAAAAAAAGAAGGAGCTGGAGGGGTGGCTTATGTAAGAACCTTTTTTATTTTTTTAGTTTCCAAATTAGACAACAAAACAAACAAAAAAGAGAGCACAAATTTTTCTTTCACACCACATCTTTTTCTTTCCCCCAGTGATGTCGATTATCGATGAATATGAATCTCTTGAGGTTATTGGGAAAGGATCGTTTGGTACTGTACGACGAGTGCGTCATAAAGATGGCCAGATACTAGTTCGAAAAGAAATTGAGTATACTTCCATGACGAGTCAGGAAAGAAACCACATTATATCTGAATTGAGGATCCTTAGAGAGTTGGATCATCCACATATTGTCAAATACTATCGACATGATCATATACCAGAAAAGAAAATGATACACATATACATGGAGTATTGCGAAGGCGGGGACTTGGCAAAGGTTATTAAGAATTTTAGGGCCAGCAAGAGCCGGATTCCTGAAGAGTTTGTGTGGCAAGTACTTGTGCAGGTGTTGTTGGCGTTGTATAGATGTCATTATGGAGTTGATGCAGAGAAAGTGAACTTGTTTAAGACTGCACTGGAGCCAAAGTATGCGAATAGTATTATACATAGAGATATCAAACCAGACAATATATTTGTTGGCTCGTGTATCAAGTTGGGGGATTTTGGGTTGGCAAAGATGCTTAGTGCTAACGATTTTGCCAAGACGTATGTGGGCACGCCATATTATATGTCGCCCGAGGTGTTGTTGGATGATCCGTATTCGCCAGTGTGTGATATTTGGTCGTTGGGGTGTGTGTTGTATGAGTTGTGTACGTTGGAGCCTCCATTCAAGGCGAAGAGTCATTTACAATTGCAGGCCAAGATTAAGCGTGGGGTAATTGAAGAGGTGCCGGATTTTTATTCCCTGCAGTTGAGGACACTTATTAGGCTGTGTATAACGGTTGATCCAGAAGAGCGGCCTACATGTTTTGATTTGATTGATTCGTTGGCAGTAAGGTTTTTAAGAAAGGAAATGGAATTGAAGGAAATGAACGAGAACCTAGAGGAGTATAAGAAGCAGTTGTTAAAGAGAAGCAAGGAGTTGAAGGAAACCAGTAAAGAATTGGATGAGTATAAACAAGAGTTGGTACGCAAGAGCGAAGAGTTGAGTAAGAGGGAGAAATATTTGGATGAGGAGTTTGAGTTGAGGAAACAGGCAATAGAATTGGAGTCGAAGGAGATTCGAATGGAGTATCAGAGAGAGTTTAATTTGGTGGTGGAGCAAGAAGTTAAAAGGAGATTAGAGCAGAGGAAACCACATGGACCGAGACCACTTGAAGATGTGAGTCCAAGGAGTCCATTAAAGGAAAGGAATAGACCAAGGGTTACTGATGCATTGGAAAGGCTTCATTTAGAAAAGAGGCATACGCCGGAGTTTGAGTATATAAGTAAGTACCGATAAATATAAGCCTTTGAAAATTAACCAAGTTTCTATCGAACTGGTTGATTCCTAGCAGGGTATAATGTAATAGATTAGTAGATGTTAATTTTTGTATGCTGTCACTGAGTCATGGCATTCGACTCGAATGTGGAACAGATTGCCTTACCAATTTAACTTAAAGCGATTCGTCCATGTAGCTGACAACTTAGCTTGAATTAGTGATGTACCGACTGGAATAGCGTCAAGAATACCTTGGAGTTGTTTTTGTTAGTAAGTACAAGCAATAATGACGTGAACCGTCTCTCAAATGGTGTCTATTATAAAAATAAAGGTTCTCCATTACTGTAACTAGCATTTACATAAAAGGAGACTAAATGTCTTCTTTACTAACAAAAAGTGATATAGTGAACAACTAAGTTATTATACTAATTTAAAGGTTATGATCGTATATAGAACAAGATAAACAACTGTAAACTAGAGTAAAATTCAAACCTATTTATAGTCTTCGGATTGGCTAAAGCCGAGATCGGAACCCATTGATAATCAATCTACGTCTAGCGTGATCTAACCGCTGGTTATGTGGCCCAGGATGATCACTTGTTTGCTGCTGACGTGGCCACAACTGATCATTTGAATATTGACATAATGGTATCGACTGACATCAATTGATTTATCCATAACAGTTGTTGATTCTAAAAGTAAAAGTAAAAGTAAAATGGTAATGTCGGTAGGTCGTGTCGTGTACGTGCTAATACCCCGCCTGGTTACCCATCTTGCTTGCAAACATATAATTAGGCCTTTAGTTCCCTTCTTTCTTTTATATTATACATAGTTGCTCTCCAGTGGCTATAGAATACACACTCCTTTATCAATACAAAAACTATGTAAGATAAAGAGGATTGTTGGACATTTAAATATGTCTAATAAATCAATAATTGCAGATCTTTAGTTTTATGATTGCCATCTCTCAAATAAAACAGTATCTCATTCATGAGTGATAGATAATTCAACAAAGGCTTGGATCTGATTCATATCTAGTTTTTCATTATTTTTTTGATATACTTCTATAATTCAAATTTTTTAAACACGAATAATAAATATTCTTTTTAATATTTAGTTATAAACAAAGAACGCAAAATATGCACTTATATAAACACATTGTAAACAAATTTTTGTATCAGTATATCAAACTTATTCAATAAGTGGTGCCAAATCCTTAGCATGATAAGGTTCGTCAAGATATTTGATATTTTCTTCAGTCAAATTGACATTGTAAATACCAACTAATTCTTCAGCTTGTTCAAATTTGGAGACACCAGCAATTGGAATCACACCTTTAGCAATACACCAAGCTAAAGAGATTTGCATCATGGTAGCATTGTATTTAACACTTAATTCTTCAACTCTATCAACAATAGTATTCTCCATTTTACCAGCATTATCTAATCCAAAAACACTAGCCCATTGTTTATTTTCTAAGAATTTTTGAGTTTTCTCTGAATCAAATGGACGACACAACACACCACTAGAGTTAGGTGACCATGGAATTAATCCGATACCGTGTTTTTTGCAGTAATCATTCAACTCTCTGTCATCTTCACGATATAACAAGGAATAATGACTTTGCATGGAAATAAACTGATGCCATCCATTAGCTTTAGCAACATTTTGTAATTCAACAAATTCCCAAGCCTTCATTGAGGAAGCACCAATATATCTTGCCCACCCTTTCTCAACAACGTCATTCAATGAATGCATAATTTCTTCATAGGTAACTTCATGGTCCAAACGATGGATTTGCAATACATCAATATAGGTACCCAAACGCTTGACAGATGCCTCAGCTGCAGCCAAAATGTGTTTTCTGCTTAATCCCTTGCCATTCATGAAATCAACTTCATCAACCTCACCCATACCTTCTTCAGTAGTATCTTTAACTGGGAAATAGCATTTAGTTAAAATAACAATTCTTTCACGTGGGATATCATACTTTTTAATAAACAATCCTAACAATTCTTCAGATTTACCATTGGAATAAGCATCTGCGGTATCAAAAGTACGGAATCCATTGTCATAACAGAATTTCAAAATTTTTAAACATTCATCAATATCACCATTGAATCCCATCCAGCTAGATCCTAATCTCATAGTACCAATGGCGATGGTGTTAACTTTTAAACCAGATTTTCCCAATCTAGTGACTAATTTAGATTTATCAATTGACATATTTTGGTTAGAAGTTTGGATTTTTTTGTGATTGTTGGTTATTATTATTTATAAGAATAATAAAAAAAAGATTGATAACTTTTCTTTCGAAGAATTATGGATCTTCCCCCCCCTATTTATACTTTCAAAAAAGGACAAAGGATCAACGAAGGGTGGAAGTTTGACGAAACTTTAAAGTTTATTCGGTGATTTCCTATTTTGTATATTTCCCGCATACAAACTACCTTGTGGGTTTTATTTACTATGTTAATTGTTTTCCCCGCGGCCAAGTGCAAACTTCCGAGAAACGGCACGGTTAGAATTCATTTTTCCGTACGTAAACTTACCTAAACACTAAACGGTTGTCGGAATATTTTTTTATTTTCTTCCATTCCCTCTTCCCGCCAGAGATGCCAGTGACTGAAAAATCGCTTCATCAGTCAACACCAAAGGTGATCTTATTCAAACTGTTTACAACTATTCGCAGTTAAATTGTTGTGTACACTCAAAATAGTTTTTGATGCCATTCTGCAAGAAGTCAGTTAAAACTCTACAAAAAAGCTTAAGGCTGGGTTTCAGTTACAATATCTTTTTCACTTGATTTTGATTATGGGCGTTTTTTTGACAAATTATTTCGTTAATGTAATTTCATCTTTTTGAATATATTTCAGTTTCAACAAATGGAATGAGAGACCACTTTGGTTTGAATGCATTTTTCAGGACTGATAGTTATATTAAACGGTAATATTACATTATCAATTTTTAACCTATATTTTATACAATCTACATAATTATTTGTAAATTTCTGGTGTTCCTTTCCTTATGAATCACTTAGTTTTTTTGGTCATTAAACCTCGAGCTCAATATAGTTCTTAAGCCAAGATAGATCTTATTTGTATATAAAATGGCAAGATACACATGTATTTTGTAATTCATATCTAGACCTAATAAAGATAAACGATTAGCAAAGCTAAACTACATAACACACTTAAGCAGCAACTCTTGCCAAGTCTTTGGCGTGATATGGCTCTTCAAGATATTTGATATCATCTTCAGTTAAGTTGACTTTGAAAATACCAACCAATTCTTCAGCTTGCTCAAATTTGGAGACACCGGCAATTGGAATCACACCTTTAGCAATACACCATGCCAATGAAACTTGCATCATAGATGCATTGTATTTAACACTCAACTCTTCAACTCTATCGACGATAATCTTATCTGCGTCTCTGACATTTTCTAATCCAAATAAACTTGACCATTGCTTGTTGTCTAAGAACTGCTTAGTTTTTTCAGAGTCGAATGGACGACACAAAACACCACCACCGTTTGGAGACCAAGGGATTAATCCAATACCATTCTTCTTACAATAGTCATTCAATTCTCTCTCGTCCTCACGGTACAATAAAGAATAGTGACTTTGCATGGAGATGAATTGGTGCCAACCATTTGCTTTAGCAACATTTTGCAACTCAACAAATTCCCATGTTTTCATAGATGAGGCACCAATGTATCTTGCCAATCCTTGTTCAACAACATCATTTAAAGAACGCATAACCTCTTCATATGTGACTTCATGGTCTAAACGATGAATTTGCAACACATCAATATATGTTCCCAAACGTTTAACGGAAGCTTCAGCTGCGGCTAAGATATGCTTTCTACTCAATCCTTTACCGTTCATATAGTCAATTGGATCAATTTCAAGTGAACTGTCTTCTGCGTCGTCTTTGACTGAGAAGTAGCATTTGGTTAAAATGACAATTCGTTCACGTGGAATATTGTATTTCTTGATGAATAAACCCAACAACTCTTCAGATTTACCATTTGAGTAAGTATCAGCAGTATCGAAAGTACGGAACCCGTTGTCATAACAAAATTTCAAAATTTTCAAACACTCGTCGATGTCACCATTAAAACCTCTCCAACTGGATCCCAATCTCATAGTACCGACAGCAACAGTGTTGACCTTCAAACCAGATTTACCTAATCTGGTGACCATTCTTGATTTATCGATTGACCTGTTTTTTTTTTTTAGTTAAAGTTAAGTTGTAGTTATTTGTAGTTGTTTTTAATGATGAAATTTGGAACTATCCTTCAATTGACGAGAGATTTTTCATCTCTATTTATAATCTCCTTGAAAGGGATAAGGGAGGTTAGCAAGTTCGGTAAAACTTGACTATTTATGCGGCAATTTCCCAATTTGTTAATATTCCGAAACCAGAGCAATTATCTTATTATAGAATTAGCCACTGGGACACACAGCCACAAGGGTTTCTCTCTGCCCTCTGCCCACGTACTAATTTTGGAGCAAGAACAGGCAGTATTTCTCCCGTAAGGCATTTATTGCCAACAGTGGTGGTTATCGGAACAATTATCGTACTAAAGTTTCCACCCTTCCGTCGGTTTCATACATAGGATACAGAAATGATATTATCCGACAAACCGATGTATTTGCTTTCAATTTTTTACATTATTAATCAAATCATCTATAACAACACCAAGCTTGAATGTTCTCTATACTATAGTCCCAAGTTTCTCACAACAGTTGATGGCATTCCGTAATCTTTGTTGTTGATCCGTCTAATTGAATATGTCACGTGATAGACTGTTGTAAAGCTTTTTTCAAAAAACAAGGGAATTGTATTAATACTATTACGTTAAAGAGCAGTCTTTTATAATTAAATTGTATTAAATGTGGTACATTTCTTTAGTGGAATCAAGCTTTGTTGAACTTGAAGTTACAGAATAACAATATATGTTAAATGGTAACTGTTTGATTCACATTGCACAGAGATTTGGTTTAGTGTGTGCGTCCATTAACAAATCCAACAGTTAAGTTTTCAACCAGCGCACAATACGTCGATGCTTTCTTTTAATGTTGTATCTCGAGATCACACAATAGTTATGCTTAAATTACTATCAAGAATACAACAACATGGTGTCAGATACTATTCTGCACTCCCTGATAAAGCATCAACTTTAGCTAAATTTGATTTCCCATCAGCTACTCATACTATAAAATCAATTGATTCCAACATTGAAAAATATTTAAATAAACAACAAATTAAAGTAACTTTAAATGGTCATGTACATAGAAAGTCAAGAATAAGGCCCACGTTAGGATTTGCATTTTTAAGAGATACCAATGGTGATGAAATCCAATTATTGGCAACTCCGAAATATACTGAACCATCTATATTTGAGTTGATGAAAAAATTAACTGTTGAGGATTCAGTCAGTGTGAGTGGTTTTATTCAACCTAAAGAATCTAAACTGGGTAAAGAGCAACAATGGGAATTGGTTGTTGAAAATTTTCAAATACTAAACTCATCTAATTTAGATGCTGCTCAATTGGACAAGTTAAAACATAACAATCCTCGGGATATCCCACCTCAATTTAGATATTTGCAATTAAGAACACCATATTATCAAAAGTCTCTTAGATTAAGGAGTGAAGCAGCAAGACTTATTCGAGATATTTTTATTAAAAACCACAAATTTGTTGAAATTGAAACCCCGTTATTATTCAAGTCGACCCCAGAGGGGGCACGTGAATTCTTGGTGCCAACAAGATCTTTTAATAAATTTTATGCATTACCACAATCACCTCAACAGTATAAACAAATTTTGATGAGTTCTGGTTTCACTCGGTATTTCCAAGTAGCTAAATGCTTTAGAGATGAGGATTTGCGATCTGATAGACAACCGGAATTTACTCAAATTGATTTGGAAATGAGTTTTGTGAATAATTCTGATCAAGTTGGGATTGTTGTAGAAGATGTGATCCATAATGTTTGGAATAAAGTTGGTGGTAAACTCACGTATAAAGTGAACGATGAAGGTTTTTTGGTAGAAGCTGATCTTGCTGAGGTTGGAAAATCTTTACAATTTAGTAAATTAAACTATATTGACGTTTTAGTTAAATATGGAATTGATAAACCTGATTTAAGATCAAACTTGTCATTCATCAGTCTTGAAGATTTTTTTATTGCTAAAGAAAATGCTGATTTCCCAGTTGTGGAAGTCTGTGTTTTGAAAGGAGCATTCGATGCTTCTTCTGGTAAATATAAATTACCTAAAAGTTTTATTGATGATCATAACTTTTCATCTAGAAGACCTTATGTATGGGCAATTCAAAGAAATGACGACACATTCGGTTATTTCAAAAAATTAATTGATGCAAATATAATAGCCACTACCAACACATTTGATGAAAGCAAATTGCAGGAGTTGTTAAATTTACAACCAGGTGATATTCTTGCCGTGTCTACAAGAGCAAAATTCCCATATGAAAGTCCAACACCATTAGGAAAATTCAGACAATTGGCGATAGAAGAATTCCCACATAAATGGCAGCGTCCTATTGTCATGGAAAATGGCCAATTAAGTGTTGATTATGATCGTAATGATATAGTGGTTGGGTCATGGGTTGTTAATTTCCCATTATTTAACCCAGTGGAGGAATCTGGGCAGACTTCTCATGTTACGGAAGAAAGCTCTAAACCTAAATATCCAGTTTATAACTTTAAAAAATTTGAATCCACACATCATCCATTCACTATGGCAAAGATTGAAGATTATGATTTGTTGGAGTCTGATCCTTTGAAAGTACGTGGTGAACATTACGATTTGGTCATAAATGGAGTTGAAGTTGGTGGTGGTTCAAGAAGAATACATGATCCTGCATTGCAGCAATACATTTTTGAAGAGATTTTACAAATTTCAAATTTCCAACAATTGTTCGGCCATTTATTGAAAGCATTGAGTATGGGTTGTCCTCCACATGCTGGTTTGGCATTAGGATTTGATAGATTGTGTGCTATGTTGATGGGATCCACTAGTATTAGAGATGTAATAGCATTTCCAAAGAACCAATCAGGAGTTGATCCAGTAGTAGAGAGTCCTACAGGAGTGAAAGAGGCAACGCTCAATGAATATTTTATAACTACAAAAAACTAGATAAAATACGATGCACATAGACTATTAATATACTTGTACATACTTTAAGGCTATATTTATGTTCAACGTCTACGTCCTCTAAGCTTTTGTTTCTTTTCGGAAGCAGTTCCTGTAGCTTCTTCCAACTTACGCTTGGTATATCCACTTTGAGCTCTTTCAGCCATTTCTTCTTGACGTCTTTTTTCTTCAGCTAATCTTTCCATTTTCAATTCTATTGGTTTTTTGGTTCTCTTTTCAGTAGAATCTTCAGTTTCTCCATAATATTCTTGTTCTTGTTGTTTTATCAATGCTTTCCAATCATACTTTTTACGTACAAACAATTCCATTCCCCAATTTTTCCATACTAATCTACCATAAGTACTTTCCTTAACTTTATGTGAATCGCCTAATAACTCCGAAGCTATTCTATCTTTGTACATTGGTAACAATACAGTGAAATTCCATAAACTATCAACGATATGAGACCCATATGAATTGCATGCAAGACCAACAATTTGACCTTGGAAAATATTGAGTAATCTTTTTCTTAAAATTTGAATAGGTTTCGGTTCTTCAGGTTCAACAATTAATGCCTTTTCAACTACATGACAAAACACTCCATGGAAACACATTTGAACAAATCTTTCAATTGGTAAAGCCATAAAGTTAAACCATGTACATATGACAAACTTGTAATCGTATTCCATTAATTTCTCTAAAAACAAAGCACGTTTTCTTTCTTCGGCAGTGGGCCAATCATCTCTTGTATTACCTAATGTTGAACCAGTTAGTTGTAAAATATTCTCTATGAATTCTGTAGATGTGTTGTCAGAAGGGTTTTCAATATCATAATTTGGAGCAAATTTGATGAATAATTGATTTATGATTTCATCACGTCTATAATTGCCACGAGAAATCGATGCATCAATTAACTTATTGGCCAAATCCAAGTTTTGGTTTTCGGCAATAGATATCAATTCTGCCAATTCTGGAATGATTTGATCCAAAATATATTCAACTTCCACTGGTTTCAACTTGAACAATAATGCTTGAATAATATAAACCCCAGTAGTTGATCTTTTGGCTAATTTCAATACTCGATCTTTCATGTATAATTTGTATAATCTTTCAATATACTTTGGACGAGCACCGTCATTTTTTATAATAGATTCTAAGAAATGTGATCCCACTGATTCAGATAACAAGTATTCAACAAATGATTCCTCTACGGAATCTTTACCTTCCAGATCTTTGGCAAATATAAGATGCCAAAATGAACGTTCACGGTCAACTAATCCTTCAACTTGAATCAATAATTGTAAAACAGGTGATCCGATTTTATGAATACTCAATTCTCTAGCCAGTTTTGTGTCTAATCCGGCAATTATTGTTTGACAATATTCACGTAATTCATTCTTGAATGATTGTGGTGTTTGAAAAGCACGATCAAAATCTTCATTATCTTTTATTTCAATCATTTTTCTGGCAATTTTGGATTTTTTCGATCTTAAAGTTGAATTTGATGTTACTGATGATGGTAATTCTTTCCCAGCAAGAGTCAATATTAAGAGTCTCAAAACATGTGAAGCATACAGATGATCTATCATGGTAGTCAAATGAGGCTTAAATTCATTGAGCATACTTATAAATAAGTCCTCCATTGGTACGTCATTATTAAGACTGTCTTCTTCTGTTTCTTCTTCTTCTGCTTCTTCAAGTTTTTCTTCGTCTGTTTGAGTCAATTCCTTTTCGATCAAAGCTGCTGATCTTACAAGTAATGTCTCTAATACGTGGGATGCATATTTATGAAATGCCAAAGAAACAAAATGGTTTTGGAATTGTTTGAAAATCTTCTTTAATTGATTGTGATTGGCAAATAAAATTAATCTTTCCATTAATTTGGAACAAATTTGATTAGTCACCAATTTCAATTCTTTACCTTGAGCTTCTTCTAATACTGAATTTATAAATCCTTGTCTTTCCTCATCTGTTTCAAATGCATTAATGTTTAATGTGGATTCAGCTTGTTTAAAATAATCTAACTCATTGTTATCCACAAGCCCAAAAAATGTATTAGGAATACCAGAAGTTGAAGACATTGATGACGATAATGGTTCTTGGTTTGTAATAGTTACATCTGAATCTAAATTTGATACATCTTCATTAAATCCTGGCTCATTCTTTTTATTCTTCTTCTCAGCTCTTCTCCCTCTAGATTTAGTTTTACCCATATTTGATAGTATTGGTTTATTGATTCTTAGTGGGACTTTAATATCAAAGAATTGAATAATAAATTTTGAGAAATTCGATGCTCTTCGCAAGAAAGTATTTTGTGCAGTTCGGTGCGATGCGTGTAATAAAGGTGAAAAAAAAAAAAAGTAAATTTGAAAAAGATACACACCCTTCCTTATATGCAGGTAAAATAAAATTTAGGCTGCAAATTGACTTTGATCAAAAATAGAAAGAGATTTAACAAGTGAATCACCAGCTTATGGTACGTGAATGAGTTATTTTTAATTCAGGTTCCAAATAGTATTAAACTGTTCACCTCAGTTGTGTATCAAGAATGAAATTATAAAGAAGAGAAGAGGAAAAAAGAAAAAGATAGGCAAATGCAGAAGTAAAAACTTTAACCTTCTTTTTTTTACATTTTCATTATTTGTAAAGAATAGTTTATATCTTTGAATAATGGAGATAGAAACTTTAAATATTGCATAACAATAACAATTTAACAATTCTTAAACCAGTTTATTACTACCTTGCCACAACTTTATGTTTTCCAAGACTGCTTGAATTTGCTTAAGTATTTGATTTACTTTTTGTTTGGTTGACTAAAGGTGGGATTTCTACAATTTGATGAAATACAATATTTAGGATGAAACACAACTATGATAATATATTGAAAGATAAATAATTAATAAAAAAAGGGTCTTTCAATTTCTTTTTAGAAAACGGATTTCAATAAGCTTAAGTAAATACCAAAAAGACATACCAATTCATCTAAACAAACATAAAAGTATGATTTCAGTATGCTTTCCATCTTCTTTACTTACTTATTTACCAGGTTCAAAATAACCAAAATTGGTAAGTCTAAAACCGGCTTCAGCATTGGCATCTCTTTTACCTGGTTCAAAATAACCAAAGTTAGTAAGTCTAAATCCAGCATCGGCGTTAGCATCTCTTTTACCAGGTTCAAAGTATCCGAAATTGGTGAGTCTGAAACCACCTTTAGACTTAGCTTCTCTTTTTTCATTGTTAGCACCAGAGGTAAGAGTAGTACCATTAACAATTAAAATAACTGGTTTGTTATCAATTTCTCCAAAGACAGGAGTTAATTCATCATCTATTGGGAAGTAGGCTTCAACGGCAGATTCTGGGATTTCAACAACTTGGTTACTGTCAATGGCTTGACCAGTGTATTGAGCAGGAGCAGCAGCAACAATAGTAGCAATAGTAGCAGTCAATAAAGTTAAGGAAAATTTCATTGTTATTTTTGTTGATTTAATTAGTTGATGTTATAGAGTGATTAGTAGTTTGTTGGTGATTGTTGATTTGAAATTAAAAACTTGTTAAATGATATTTGTTAAAACAAATAGAATGTATTTATACATTTCTACATTTGAAAGAGATGATGGTCTTAATGAAAAATTTGAATCAAAATACTTATTACTATCTATCCAGTGTATGGTTAGTATACCACTTAATGTTCACAACAAAATTCCTTTCGCAGCCAAATTGGGTAACAAATAATCTTTTTTTTTAATTTATTTATTTTACAAAACTAATACTGAAATGGGGGAAATCATTACTTAAGAGTCAATTTATTACGCAAAAGAAACGAGTTCTTGGTAAAAGTATGGCTTTGGTTTTTCAAGTTTTTGGGGATCTAAAGGGTTTTTTTTTTTTTTTTTCATTGCACAGTGGTACTAAATAGTTTATCTTTAGAGTTGTTTTTTAACATGGTTCCTTAACGATACTAAAGAGGAAATTATCCTTGACGTGCATAAATGAACTGCGTTTGAAACAATGAATATGCATGTTATATATAACTTATTCTACGATGTTCTTTTGTATAGTTTAACCTGCTAATCATTGGCCACGATGTCACTTGCAAAACAATGTAATAAACATTAAATGAATTGAAAATGTGGTGCATATGTTTCACAATTCATATTGATCAGTGTGGCTACTTCGCTGTAAGATTAATTGATGACTATTGTTTTAGTTTTGTCTTTTAAAAGTGAATCAAGTATTATATTGAATGGTTATGAAATAATTTTTCAAAAAAATAAAAGATAAAAAAAAGAAACAAAATTAAATAATAATTGGTATATTCAGTATTTTTATTGAATATCGAAAGTTTATTTTTTGAGTGTCGATTTTCTTTTCTAGTTGCAAATTTTATTTCAAAATGCTCTCCCAAAATAATAATAACAATAATGATGATAATATTACAAGAAACGAGGGTTTTATGAGTGGAAGTGTAGTTTAGTATAGTCCATGATTGTTACTGTCCTAGCAACTCCTTCTCTGTAGTTTACTATAAGATTACCTCTAACAGAAACACTGAGTTTTTATTTGTACATCGTTTTTGTTCACTTTCTACTGATAGTGTACTCCCATCGGGGACTATTTCTTGATCTTATCTTATTAAAAAAAAGTCTAATTAGAATTTACAGGGATAATTTGTGGACGGTAGTGTTGTTCAGGAAACCTTAGGTGTCGGCCCGATCAAGGTCCCAAAGACTAACTATAGGCTTAACAAAACGATTACAAACTTAATAGAACAATTTATTTTCTTCCCTTTGCAAATAAAATTGAGAAGAATTTGTCAAAATAGTAACAACCGAGTTCTGTTCATCGTTAGCCTCTTGATTTGAATGGCCTGTTTTCCCTATGTTTGAAATTAACGTATACAAGTCACTTAATTTGAATATTACCCTTTTGATGTTATTGCTCTTATATACTTTATTCTATTGCACGTGCATTTCCTGATTTGAATATAAACTAAAACCTTAGTCCGCCGGGGGGGGGGGGGGGGGGGGGGCGGG
>OKKB01000193.1_pt1 | contig 32077 bp, 18 predicted proteins | sample 1613931 | NCBI WGS metagenome assembly OKKB01 (sample SAMN04436893, study PRJEB24849) | human gut metagenome | biome: human gut; feature: NICU; material: stool | host: Homo sapiens | place: USA: Saint Louis, MO | collected 2012-02-08
TGAATGGTAAGCTTAGAGAGTTGTTTGGTTGTAATTATTTTTTCTTGCCAGAAAATAGGTATCGAATGCAAACATTGGTTACTACAAATAATAATTTGTTCTACACCCCAAAAGTCTGACAAATTATTCAACAAGCCAAGATTGAATTATTGATGTCTTACTAGAGATACTAAAGTCAAATGATCTAAAAACGATGCCTATCTTGATAGTAAAGAGAAAACGTGATATTATCATTTCTTCTACTGCTATTAATGAATTAGCCTACCGAAAAGGCTAGATTCACTTCAAATGAACAATTGATGATTTTCCCCTATTAATTGGTCATCTTAATTGAATATCCCTCATTTGATATTACGTAAATATCATTGCAAAGACGAGGCAATACTGGCTGGTTGTGGGTTTACGAGACTATTCGCAATTTATTTTCTGTGTTGATGTTTCGGTACCTCTTTCAAAGACGATAACTAACTCTTTTTAAAATCTAATAAGGGATTTAGCTTGAAATAGGTGAGCTGTTCTGGACACAAACTAAGTAGTCAAGTTAACTAAATATAAAGTTATATATTTGAATTATAAAACGTTCGTTGATCGATAGAGTGATTCAAGAAAACATATATAAAACTATACATGTAAGGTGTTAGGTACTTTATCAATCCTATCTAGTGTCCACGTATTCCTCGGTAATCGGACTATCGCCACGCCACTGATACTGGGGTATAAATACCCTCCTTAACGCTATTCACCCTCTGTTTAATATATATAACTAGGTGATTTGTGATGAAGTCACGTATACCCCAATTTTGCAAAACTTAGTATTAGTTCATTCAATACCATTATGTTTATTTCCCCATCATTCTAAGAAATTCAATACTAGATCGAGATGAATCAAATGGAGGTTGTGTTGAATCCGTCCTTTGATTTTTCAATCGTAAACCCTTTTCATTGACTTCTCGAAGGAAATTATCATGATGGATTTTCTTCATCATTAAATAGTTTTCATATTCTTCTTGATTTGCTGGTGGCATACATTGAGGTAGGTTTTCAACATCAAGTTCTAGATCATTAATGTTTACTTCTTGCGGTGGTGGTAATTGTAGTTGGTTACTTGAATCATTTATATTACTTGCTAATGAGTCTATTATTTTATTTGAATCAAATTGTGATGACTTCAAAAGTTCAGGATGCTTCCCATGTTCATTATAGTACTGAAGAAATTGATCTAAGGAGATGCTGAACTTCATAGATGACGACTGATTGTGTTACGGGATGGTATTAGTGGTGTTGAGTGTATTGCACTTTTTTTCTCGCCGCGATGTTGGTTTAAAAGATGGTGGAGGAGCCAAAGTTCTGCTTTACTCGATAGTTGTATGCTTAATGAATATATCAGTTTAGATATAATTTAGAGTTCAAGTTGAACAAAAGTTTAACGCTTTTTTTAAATAGATCTTCAGACGGACAATAAACTCCGATGATGAACTATTTTTTTTTAAACTGTGGAGATTTCAATCAAAGCAATCTCGGCAATTTATTCCTTAAAAAAAAAATTTCAGATAAGAATTAATAAGCCTGAAAAGGGTATGACTCAAATGGAGAATAAGAGATGATATTGACACACAAAATTTAATTCCATTTTCATATTTAAAGATGTGGTTTTATCCCCCCAATTTTCCTAGATATACCTGGTTTTATTACAAATACCCAACTCAATGACCAACACCATATCTTCATTTGAAAGTGTTGAGCTTACTGCTGTTTCCTTAAGACATCAAATCCAATTCCGTCCAGAAGATGAACTGTCCAGCGATTCACTAACTCCCATTGCCACAGTCACCGAGGATGATAGCTCTATAGAATATCCTGAAGGTGGATTAAAAGCTTATTCAGTCATACTTGGATCATTCCTAGGATTAATAGTTAATCTAGGGTTGATCAATTCTATTGGGGCCATTCAAGCATATGTCTCTACACATCAATTACTGAATTTAAAAGCTACTTCTATATCCTGGATTTTCTCAATTTATTTATCATTAGCTTATGCTGGTGGGATCATTACTGGACCAATTTTCGATAAACGTGGACCTTTAGAAATATTAATTGTTGCCACGGCATTTATTTTCCTTGGATTAATGGGGGCAGCACAAAGTGTGGAAATTTGGCAATTTATATTGAGTTTTATAAGTTTAGGGGTAGGTAGTGGATTAGGGACAACTCCATTAATTGTTGTTATTAGTCATTGGTTTTGTAAGAAAAGTGGTAGTTTTACAGGGTTTGCTACAAGTGGTGGGTCAATTGGAGGGTTGATTTTCCCATTAATGTTGAGACACACCTATAATGTGTATGGATACGTTTGGGCAATTAGAATCTTAGCATTCATGTCTTTGGGTTGTATGGTGTGTTCAATTTTTTTAGTTAAAGAACGATTCCATAAAGTGAAAACTGAAGTTATTGCCCAACAAACACAAAAAACAAAATTTCTGATTCAAGTTTTGATGAACAAATTGAAATCGGTTAATGCTAGTGATTTCAAATACATTTATGTAATATTAGGGGCGTTTTTCGCAGAATTGTCATTGATTTTGTTGGTTACTTATTTCCCTTCTTATGCAATTGCTCAAGGTGCTTCAGAGTCGACGTCTTTGTTGTTATTGACCGTTTGGAACGCCACGGGTATTTTAGGAAGATGGATACCTGGATTTGTGTCTGACATTTATGGTAGATATAATGTTTATGTTTTCATGTTAATATTGTATTGTCTTTGCATATTTGTGTTATTGTATCCATTTGGTTCAAGTGAGAAAATATTGTATGCATTTGCTGGTGTCGGTGGTTATTGTTCTGGTTCTATACTTGGTTTATTACCAGCATGCTTATCCCAAATTACTCCAGTTAATGAAATCGGTACCAAATATGGGATTCTCAATGCAGTATTATCCTTAGCAAACTTGTTTGGTATACCTATTGCTGCTTCAATTATTAAGGATGGTACACCCAAGGAGTATAATAATTTTGTCGTCTTGGTTGGTTGTTTGGCTGTTGCTGGTACATTGTTTTGGTATTTTAGTAGAGTAGCCATTCTGGGTTTCAAACTAAACATCAAGGTGTGAGTACTGACTTGTTGTGTCTATATTGCAATCATTAGTAAATTCATGTATATATACAAATTTTTATCATTCTATAAACATTCTGTTAGATGCAGCTGTGCAACTTATTTATCTTGATTAATGCCTTTCATTCTGTTCCATTTATAGCGACATTGGATACGAGACCGTGTCCCCATTTTTTCAGCAACAAGTGTCCAGTTCACAGTAGATACAACAGCCAATTGCTCATCAACAATAGCCATCAATTTGTCCACCTCGTCTTGGGTCCAATTACTTTTTTTCCTATTCTCACCAACAACCAAATAATTTCTATAACGATCACGACAATCTTCAGGCATTCTTCCCATAAGTTCACCAATCTGTGTCCATTTACTTGGATATGTCAATGTCAATTGTTTCAATTGTTCATCATCGGATTTAGTCCATTTTGCTCGAACATCGAAAATGTGGAATTTTCTTCGAACATGTTTATAAACTGATGAAACCGAACGATAAGAAAATACTTTATATATGTTTCTCCAAAATCCATCTTTGATTACCCCTGATGCCCACACTCTTTGACAAAGGTCTTCTCTATTCATTTTGGTTAAATGACAATACCCAGCAAGATAATAATCTAAATATGATTCTTCTTCGGGTGAAAACGCACGTGGTTTCTTTCTATCTTCTGGTTTTACATTCTGATTATACCACTCTAATGTCTTTTTGTATATATCTTTTGTCAAAGTTTGAACATCTGATAATGTGCTGAAATCATATTCAGGTAACTTGTGTGGTTCTTTGGGTATATCTCTTTTTCTAGTTTTCGTCTCATCTTGGGTTGCTGTTACTGGGACTGGGAAAGTGTTTAATGTAAAGGAGAAATTCGATTGAGATCCCATATTTGGCAAAGTAATATCATTGTTTAAAAATGATTCTGAGGCAACAACTTCATTGGCAGCTTCTAATATTCTCTGTTCTTGAGCTTCATTCAATTCATGAGTTAATCCATGAGCATTCTGAATGGCAGCTTCAATCAATTTACTTTGTGCTTCATCGATATCATGAAATTGATTCTTTTCCTCAACTGTGGGCCCGGCACGTGTGTTCCCTTGATCTACATTTCTGACTTTTATATTCCTTTCCTCTGTACTCTTTTCAACTGTATTTCTGTCAGCCGCATATCCTGTATCTGCATTTTCTTTGACAGCACTATCTTCAACCTCAATATGCCTTGTTAATTCGTCTCCTTGTTCTGGTCCCTCTTCATTCTTAGCATGCTCGTCGTGATCGCGATGGCGGTGTTTCTTCTTCTTCTTTTTATCCTTTTTATCCTTTTTCTTTTCTTTCTTCTTTTTCTTTTCTTTCTTCTTTTCCTTGTCTTTCTTCTTCTCTTTGTCTTTTTCCTTGTCTTTCTTTTTATCTTTCTTTTTCTTCTTTTTCGGTGGTGTTGATGAAGGAGCAACTGCATCAGATGATGCTTCGTTCATAAAGTTATCATCAAGAAAACCTGTCCATTGAGCAAATGCATAATCGTCAGCATCATGTTTTCTCTTCTTTTTAGAATCATGACTACCCAAGGTCCCTCCCACATATTTCATCACTGCTGCTTCAACTGCATCGTTGATATGGTTATTTTGGGCAGCCTCATTATCATTGTCATTTTCTCGTTTAGTGCCCAACTTTAATAAAGCATGTGCCCCACTCTCATGTTGATTTTCTTTCATGGTAAATATTGTAGGTAAGAGGTCCTTACAAGTATTTGCAGCTATTTTTTCTTTGTATAGTATGATAGTTCTTTACCCGACAATAATTGAAAAGAGCAGGGTAAAAAAATTTGCAAACTAAAAAAGAAAAAAATTGTATTGTATCAACTCAGTTTAGGTTTCGTTGATCTCTTGTTCTGGAAAATTGATTTTTTGGTTGTTATTGCACGACTATGTAAGTAACTGTCACAATAGCTGGTAATGCACCTAATATCATCTAATGCAAGAGACTGTTTATCAATATTCGGCTATCAAATATCTTGATTTGAGATTTTGAAGAGTAACTACGTTAATATCAATACATGGGTTTGTACAGTCTAGCACGTAATCACTATTCTTGAATATTTATAAACTACTATCTCCGTTATGGACCCCCCAATTTATCTCCGTAAATGCATAAATCGATAAATCTCGTTGCTTTAAACTATATACTTTGACATATAATATCTTGATTTCTGGAAAGTAGCCGAAGATAATCTAAGCAGGAAAGAGCGGAATTTACACAACTCAGCAAGTTGGTAATACCATTATATGGCACGACTATTTGATAGATAATGAAACAAAATGGTGTGATAATGGAGTTTTCTTTGATGTAACTTAGTCAACCAAACAAGTTACCCCATTTTTCAATGTTTTTCACATGGACATTGCTGGCCTCGGTTAAGATTTTTAGAAATCAAGTTTTTTTTTTTCCATTTCCTCCACCTCCACCTCCACCAATTTCCACCGTTGCAACAGAAAAAAAGAAAAGAAATTTAGTACCAGGCCGATTCTCGTTGTACTCCGAACAATTCAAACCAAACTTCCCACGGCCAAAAAAATGACGAAAAAACCAAAACCGTCTTAACAATATAAAATTAATGCGTGCATTTTTTTTTCACGGCACAATAGAAACTACATAGAAATAACTATGACGCATGAGACGGAATTTATAGTTTTTGCGGACTTATAAAAAGTGGTACCAATTGCACTCCCATACATTAATATATATATCTTTTTTTTTTCTCACATGCACTAAACCAATTTTATTTAATTTCATGAACAAACTAAAAAAAAAACTGAATGGAACTAAATTGTTGTTGTTATTAGGCATAGATTATCAAACGATGACCCCACACAGTTATTCCAAATTTTTTTTAAATGAATTGATATAAATCTACTTAAATAACCTTCAATTTTTCTTCTTTTTAGATCTATTTTCCTCAAATTGTTTTTTTATTATTTTTATTTTCTAGATATATCCATTCATTTCTTTATCTATAATTACATTACTCCTTATAATACAATATGTCTACTGAACTTCAAAAAGAAAGAGAACAAATTAAATTCAATCCTAAAGAAGTCAACTATTTCTTGGAAGGATCTAAAGAAAGATCAGATATTGTCAGCAATCTTGTTGAACAAATGGAAAAAGATCCAGTATTAAAGGTGGATGCGTCATACTATAACTTGACTAAAGAAGAACAAAGAGAGGATACTGCTAAGAAAATTGACAGAATTTCAAGATATTTTGAAAATGAATTCCCAGATCAACAAGCACAAAGATTATCTATTCTTGGTGTTTTCGATCCTCAAGTTTTCACTAGAATTGGTGTCAATTTGGGTTTATTTGTTTCTTGTATTCGTGGTAGTGGTACCAACTCCCAATTTTTCTACTGGACTATTAACAAAGGTGTTGATAAACTCCGTGGTATCTATGGTTGTTTCGGTATGACTGAATTGGCCCATGGTTCCAATGTTCAAGGTATTGAAACTACTGCTACTTTTGACAAAGAAACTGACGAATTTGTCATTAATACTCCTCACATTGGTGCTACTAAATGGTGGATTGGTGGTGCTGCTCATTCTGCTACCCATTGTACCGTTTATGCTAGATTGAAGGTTAACGGTAAAGATTACGGTGTCAAGACATTTGTTGTCCCATTGAGAGACTCCAATCACGATCTTATGCCAGGTGTCACTGTTGGTGATATTGGTGCCAAGATGGGTAGAGATGGTATTGATAATGGTTGGATTCAATTCTCCAATGTCAGAATCCCAAGATTCAACATGTTGCAAAAATATGCTAAAGTTTCTCGTGAAGGTGAAGTCACTATGCCTCCATCCGAGCAATTAGGTTATTCTGCATTGATTGGTGGTAGAGTTACCATGATGATGGACTCTTATAGAATGACCAGTAGATTTGTTACTATTGCCTTGAGATATGCCATTTTCAGAAGACAATTCAAGAGTAAGATTTCTGGTGGCGACCAAGAAACTAAATTAATAGATTACCCATTGCATCAAAAGAGATTATTCCCATATTTGGCTGCTGCTTATTTATTCTCACAAGGTGCTTTGTACTTGGAACAAACTATGAATGAAACCAACGAAAGATTAGATGATGCCGTTTCTGAAGGTGACAAGAAAAAAATCGATGAAGCTATTGTTGCTTCCAAGAAATTGTTTGTTGCCTCTGGTTGTTTGAAATCTACTTGTACTTGGTTAACTGCTGATGCCATTGATCAAGCTCGTCAAGCTTGTGGTGGTCATGGTTACTCTTCGTACAATGGGTTTGGTAAAGCTTATTCAGATTGGGTTGTCCAATGTACTTGGGAAGGTGACAATAACATGTTAGCCATTAATGTTGCCAAACCAATGGTTAAAGAAATCTTACAAGAACCAGAACAAAAAGGTTTGGTTATTGCTAATGTTTCCGATTTGAATGACCCAGCTAAATTGGACAAAGCTTTTGAACATGCTCTTTCTGGTTTGGCTAGAGATATTGGTGCCGTTGCCAAAGACCAAGGTTATGATGTCACTGGTCCAAGTTTGGTTTTGGTTTCCAAATTGAATGCTCATAAATTCTTGATTGATGGATTCTTCAAACGTATTACTCCAGAATTTGCTCCAATCTTGAAACCATTGGGATTCTTGTACGCTGATTGGATCATTGAAACTTTCAGTTCTGTGTTTTTATCTTATGGTGTTATCGCTCCGGAAGTGATTAAAAAGATATCCTCAGAACATTTCCCAGTATTAGCTAAACAAATCAGACCAAATGTCGCTGGTTTGACTGATGCTTTCAACTTGTCTGATATGTTGACTAATGCTGCTATTGGTAGAGCCGATGGTAATGTATACGATCACTACTTTGAAACTGTTAAAAAATTGAACCCACCTGAAAACACTAAAGCACCATATTCACAAGCATTACAAGATATGTTGAACCGTCCATCAGTTGAAGAAAGACAAAGAGGTGAAAGATCTGAAGAAGCTGCTGAAATTTTATCTAGTTAGACAAAAAGAAAGGGGAGACAATCTGTGTATAGATTATAAAACAAAGAATTGACAAAAGACATTGACATTTTTAAATTTTTTTTTAGTTGTTATGATAATAAATAAATAAATTAACGTTTTGAATTTTACAATTGTAGAGATTTGTTGTTGTTAGTGCTTTGACAGAAGCTGTATACTTAAGTTTTATGCAATGCTAGAACTTTTTATTATTTGCTATGCTGAAGAATTGGGACATAAACACATATAAACTTAGAGAATTCTCTGATTCATTTTATCACTATTGTTGTTTTCTCCTCTTTTATATAGACCCTTTTATAGCTTGGTTACTGTTTGATTTTTTCGTTTCCATAACCACTACAATGCTTTTTCCAATAATTTTAATCTTGTCAATTTTTGCAAATTTTATACAATGTCAATTTCAACCACTGTCTGAACCATTCATTTTAGCTGCTTATGATCCAGATTATTCCCCGTATGATGATAATAAAATCATGAATCAAAACATTCAAAGATTTGGTTATAATAAGACAAAAGTCATCTTGTCGAAACATATCAATACCACCAATATTTATCTTGAAGGAAGAATATTGGATAATTCAAGTTATCAAATTGATGCTACTTTAAAAGGAATGTTTATTCGAGTTGATAAATTTACTCATCGATTGAAATTATGTCCTAATGGGAAAACATCAAAATATTTTTCTATTGAAAAAGATATGTTATTTTATAAGAATGATACTATTTGGTCAGTTTGTTATGATGAATTTGAAGATGTTTCATATATTTATCATGGTAGTATTGATGATAATAAAAAATATTGTTGTCCTGATAATGGCAAAGAAATAATCTTAAGAACATTGGGAAAATATGATGCAAGCGGAGCTCTACCTGATTATACAAAGCATCCTCATAAAAAAAACAGTAACGTCTTAGGTTAGATATATGTGTATATGTCCATCTGTCTGTGTTGTATAGATTGTATGTTGGGAAATATGTCAAACAAGTACAATTTTGCAATTTGTAGATTGGTACACGAAAAAAGGTAGTGTGAAATGGATGACATATGTAGTTTTTGATAACAACATACGCACACTATATTTAATCTATCAACTTCACACTGACTGAGGACGAAGTTGGTTTGGTTTAACTTCAAGATGAACAATTACTTTACAAAATATATACCTAATATAAGATTGTCTAATACAGGTGATTCTGATGATCATACTATTGGCAACTCGACCAACAGTCTACCGCATATAAATTACATAATTATTTTTAATCCAACATTTGTGTCTCCCAAAGCCGAATCTGATGAAGAATTAATTAAACAAATTATAGTTTTCCTACAAGGTAAAGACTTGCCAGAATCACAATTTTCACAAATAGAACAATTGAAATTAATTGGTTTATTGAGAGGAATTGAATCGCTTGGTGAAAGTTTTTCCAATTCAACCACGTCCACAACAACAGGTAAAAAACCAACAATTCTTAAATCATTGGATTCCTCAACTGTAATGATAGAATTGGAATCCAACTATTTTTTAGCTTGCAATATCACAATCAGCTCTCAAATCAATGATCAAACTGTCAACGGGATTAACCAACAGTTACTAAAATCAATTATGCAATCACAACGATATTTTGAATTATTCAATAAGTCCATAGATTACACTTATAATCAATATGGAATTAATTATTTGCAAGGTAGTTTAAAATCATTTTGGCGAAATTTTTTAACAATGTTTAATTCCCAATCAATAACGATTCCTATAAGTCCAACATCATCAATAAATTGGTTTAATGGTTTGAATTATCAAGGGTTTTTGGGATTATTACCTTATACGCAATACAAAAAATCGTCAATTATTATAAATCAACAAATAAGAGAAGATATTGAATTGTTTATGAATGATAATAAATCTGTTTCAGGTGTCTTGATAAATTATTTTAATCTTAAACTACCGAAACGGCATGGTGTGGTGTATATGAATACCATTGGAAACAAATATATTGATAATGATGGGTTAATTGATATTTATAATTGGTTGGAATATAACCAGTATCATGATAATTTGTCAAATTTGAATAATGGCGGTGTTTTAAGTAGTAATTTATCTGTGGCATCATCACCGCCGCAAGAGGGTGAAAATCAAGATGGAAATGCTTCTGACGGTACAACAGATACACAATTTGGATTTGATGTCAGTCTGGGATTAAGAGTTTTGAATCCAGTCAATTTGACAAATAATTTGGTTATTTCCCCAATAAATTACACAGTATCAACTGTAATGGAGGGAACACAAGTATCTAATTGGTTGGCTATGCCTCAGTTTATTAAAAAATTGACTGTTGGTGATGACAACGAAACAGCAGAATTACCTCCAGATCAAACAGCTGATATCAACGAAAATAGAAGTGAAGAGGACGAAGATGACTTATCAGGGGAGTTTATTATAGGACTACAATCTGATGGGAGTATCCTGAGACAAGTTGTTTATTTGAAAACTACAGATTCCACTTATCAAGAACACCAATTGGTGACCTATCATAAAGATGATATATATGTTACTTTGGTATGCGAATCAAGTGATCCAAAGCTTGATCTGTCTGGATTTTATAAATCATTGGAAACTTCATTGCTTAACCCAATTATTGAACAAATTGAAACTGTTGCTATGGGTGGAAGTATGTTACAAACAAGTGTAAACTCAATACGATCATTGTATGTTCCTAATGATATTGATCAAGATTTTTTTTACATTACATGTAATCCGAAACAAAGAAATTTCCAAAGTTCATTACCTTATTTACCACATCTTTCAAATATGAATAGTGATACATTGACCAAATATCAACTAACGGCATTATATTATTTACATGATCAATTGAGTAATATTTTCCAACCGACATTTTTCGAAAACCAACTCCATGAATTTTTCCATAAATTCACCAGTAATAAATTAAATGATTGGATGTTTTATTATATTAAATATCAAGACAAGTATATCATTATCATGAAAAATAAAAGTAAAAATACAACCTCAGTATTGACCAACAATCAATTGTCTGCAAGTGTACCACCCACCATTGAAAGATCAATAGTCAATAGAATATCTGAAGGGGTATTAGATTATGCTAAATTGGGATTTTTAGAGAATCTTGGAGATGATGTAAAGTATTGGTTAGGTACTCAACAAGAAGATCTAGAGTCAATAGAACAGGTTTCTTTACTGTGAGAAAAGGTCATTTATTGTATATATTTTAATACACTTGGTACATCATTAGAAATTGCTCCTGGTAAAATCATATTCGTTAACCAGCGAGGTAAATATCCACCAGCATCTGATGTAGTTGCCATAATCCATTTCAAGTCCGAATCTTTATTATCACTCCATGATATTTTTTCAATTGAATGATATTTACCAATGACAAAATTTCCAGTAGGACCATCTATAGGCACACTTATAATATATGCACAATTGGTGTCTTTGTCATCTTCCTCAGTTTGGTTGCTCTTGTCAAATTTGTAAATATGAACCGATTCATAAAACATCCTATTACTTATGCCAATGGTACCAAACTTATAGTTTGCATGTAATTCATAACTCCAACCACCATCGGGATACTCGGTTACATTTGAAATCTTTAGGGAATCAAATTCTTCAACATAATTTACTTCATGATCAGAATGAGTTGATCCAATATTTGCAGTACCAATTAGGCAATCAATGACTTTTTGTTTATAAGTTGAAGGGATTAATGATTCTCGAGCACACCAAAATTGATTATCTTTGATATTTGTGGTGGAATATGTTGATGTGGTGATTGTTTCCGGGATAACATTTGATTTGAATTGTTTACCTGGTTTCCAATTTGTCACGGATTTTAAAATAGTCTTTGATTCAGCTAATAATGTATCTCTTTCCAGACTAGGCATTTTGATAATGATGAAGAATAGGGATGAAAGCAAGTGTACTCTAAAACTTGCAATCTAAGTTTTTATGCGAGATAAAGAATGCGAGATATGCACATAGTCGTGTGGAATCACGTATTCTCGTACCAACTTAGTTTGCGACAAGGCTGCTTTCATTTGCCTTTTACACTTCTGCAATATAGTCAGGATTGTGTGTGTTGGCCAGACATTGAACTTGTCTACTATATTGTTTTGTACTTGATTATACAGCTCCGCCTACTTCTTAACCACTTCACAATCTAGAGACCCACATTATTTTTAATAACCTTGATTTATGAATTAAAATGAAATACATACACAACCCAAACTTAAGAAACCTATATAAATATCAATATTGAATATATAAAACGATAATAAATAATATAAAACCATGTTCATACTTTGAAAACAAAAAGAAAAAATGATGTTTGTTATTGTCCGACTTAGTTCATTGAAACAAAGACCCCTTCATCGTGATTCATAGTTAAATGAATACATTTATTTGGAGGGTATTGTTCATCTCTTGATTCCAACACTGGGAACAATTGTGCCAATCTAGTAATAACATAAGAAGCTTCAGTTAAAGCAAATTGTTGACCCAAACAAATTCTTGGACCACCATTGAATGGCAAGTAAGCCCATCCCAATTTCTTGGTCAGAGGTTCAAACCATCTGTCTGGTCTAAAATCATGAGAATCTTTACCATAATATTCCTCTAATCTATGAGTCTTGAAAACAGTGTAAGCAACAGTAGAACCTTTAGGAACGAAAATTGGAGAAGTACCATTTGGACCACCACCGGTTGGTAAAGTAGTGTCTTTGGTTGAAGTTCTGAAATTAATTGGGACTGATGGGTATAATCTTAAAGTTTCGTTCAAAATAGCTTTCAAGTATTCACATTTCTTCAAGTTTTCAAAAGTAATGTCTTCAACACGAGCTTCTTCACCAACACCAAAATTGGCTTCAATTTCTTCTCTCAATTTGTTCCAAACTTTTGGATTTCTGGCTAATTCAAACATGGCAAATGACAATAACCCAGCAGTAGTATCTCTTCCAGCAACCATAATGTTCAATAATTGATCTTGTAAAACTTTTGGATTCTTGGTTTGTTTAACCAATTCATAAAGGAAAACGTAACCACCTTGAGATTTTTCTTCGATTTCTTCTTCAGTGGAGTTCAAGGCCTTGTCAACAAAATATTTGGCCAAGTGATGGACTTTAGCATTACAGTCTCTGAATTCCTTATTGTTGGTCAACCAGTAGAAGGTTTGTGAATATGATCTGGTGGCTAAGTAATGTTGAGAAGTATTGAAAGCAGTAGCAAAATTGTCTCTACCTGGGATATCATTTGGTGGAGGAATACCTAATTTATCATCATATAAAGAGTGGACGGATTCTCCAAATAAGAATTCAGTAGCAGTGTCAACGGTAAATCTGAAGAACAATTCTTGCAAGTCAAAAGTTTCACCTTTGTTTAATTTGATTTGTTTGGCCAAGATTTGAATATGAGGTTCCAAAGATTTGACATGAGCAATTTGTTCACGAGCAAATTGTGGTCTTAACATAGCTCTACTATGTTTCCAACCTTCACCATCTAAAGTGAAAATACCGTCACCTAATAATGGATAGAAATGGGCGTGTCTGGTACCCAAGGAGAAATCATTGAATTGAGTAGCTAAAACGGCTTTAATATTTTCTGGTTCAATAGTGAAAATAATTTTCAAAACACCAGCAACATTCAAATAGAAATTTTTGGAGTTGAGTTCATCAAAAGTATCACCACCAAATTCAGCTAATTTACCAGAGTTTTTAGCTTTAATAGCATCAATCAAAGCTGGTATACCGGTCCAGCCAGCTCTTTTCAAGTGTACTGGGTTTTTACATCCCAATTTATAACTGTAGTAAGCGTTCTTAAGGTTGGTTGATAAAACGAATATTAACCCAGCACCAATTAAAATGGTGTACCATTTGGTCAAGTACGGAAGAACACTATCGATAATATCGTTGAATGTAGTTGAGGACATTGAGGTGGTAATTTTTATTTGTTATTTAGTTGTTAATGTGAAAGGGATATTGGGAAAATGTTAATATATATAAAGTAAGAAATACAATGCTTAATTAAAACAAAAGGGAAATTGAGAAACTTTTTCAAAATCTATTTTTTTTTTGAATAAAATGTGGAATCGACTGGTATTTATATTTATATCAATCTATGGACAATTACTATGGTTTATACATGACAGTTTAATTTTTTGTTTTGTTTTAGTTATGGTTTTTAGGTCCCCCTCTTCTTCTTCTTCTCATAGTGAATACATTTTTTTGCAATTGTTAAGTTGATGATTATTTTTATGTAACATTTTTTTTCTCTCTCCTATTGTGAAAACACAAAATGGTTTACTACTAACAGAAAATAGGTTTGTGTAACCACTTCAAGTCCGACTGATACATAATTCCAAAAGTAATTGTTGGGTGCATATTTTGTTTGTTCTTGCATGTGGAGAATTTGTAATTTTATTTATTGGTAGTTACTGTTTATGGTAATAATTAACCATTTCTCCTTAGAAAACTGTAATTTTGAACTAAGGTTGAATTGTGAAGAAAACTTGTCGAACCTAAATTTTCGTTCACGTTTCGCAATTATGAAAATTCAAAGAATAGGTGTGAAGTGCAAACTCTCCCCACAAATGTACTGAAACTGTTGGATAATTTATTCTATAGGATAGCAATTTGAAAAGTTAGGTATCGGGGATCATAATAACTCTTGATATTGGAGTTTCAGCATATGTGACAACCATCAGAATGACCTTACATATTTCTATGAGCAAACTTTTCCCTCGTTGGGGTATATAGAAACTTTAACTTGTTGAAGCCTTGCGATCTCTTAGTTAGTTTATCTTTGGGTGGTGTGTTTAAGGTTATATTGTTGGGGTTTGCGTTTATTAACAATCCATGGGTATGAACAAAGAGTACAGAATAAAGTATGAGCCAATCATAAAAACTCTATTTCATATATTACTGTGACACTAAGAAAAAGAAAGAAAGGGCAACTCATCAAGAAGTTTCTCTTTTAGGCTGAAACAATTAGTTAACTATGTATAACTAAAAACAGTCAATTACTTTTTTGGGAAATCACAAGAACTTTTACAAGAAAAAAAAAAGATGCGGGACTTCGTAAAAGAAATGTTGGATAATTGCTAGTCTGGTTATCGTTGCTTCTCCGCCCACAATCAAAAACAATAGACATGATCATCTGGTAGTAATAATTATGCTGTAATACTTGCTTTCAAAGTAATGCTTATGAGAAAGGCATACGTTACTTATTATTCAACGTCAAACTGAATATGCTATTATATCTTCGATAGAAAATAATTTTGCAGGTTACGGAGGAGAAAGTTTAGGACCGTTTGTTTGAAATTCAGTTGTATTTTTTGTTTTGTGGAATTAAAATTGAACAGTAATTCCGATACTTGCATATAACAACAAAATTAACAATAGAAAATTTTTTTATATAACATTTTACTATACGCAATCAAAAGACTAATTTAACCCCACTTTTTTATTTTAGGATTTTACTTCGTCAACTCCGAATAGGATTTTTGTTGTCACGTACACGTTTGTATTCTATTTTTGTCCTTCTATCTTCATCACTGCTGTCATTACCACATTGGTGTTGATCTAGTGCCATTAAGAAAAATTCCTGCCTCCACCTTGCGCCCCACCACCTAACTTAGTTTGCTATCTGTACTAGTACTACTATTACTTTGAAAAAAATATCAATGATACATTCAATTTAGTAATTAATTAATCATCAAATGCTAAAAAGAAAAGTATCAACACTTTTGAATGACAAATATTGATTCCCCACAGTATGGTTACGAAACTATTGATTTGTCTTAATTTAGTTATGTTGTTTCTGATTAGCAATGCATTTCATATGAAATTTTTACTCTCAATATTGGCCCCCTTTCGCTTAAGGAAAATCGTTGTCAAATTTATTAGAGAAAATTATGCTTATGAAAGATACCCTCGATCTTAACAATAGTATTGAACGCCCACATACAGCGAGATTTTGTGCTTGATATCATATTGGTAGCGACAGAGCCATACTAAATTTTTTCACATGAATGTTTTCTGTTAGATTGTAATTTGTGTTTTCTAAAAATCTTTTGAGACACATATTGCAGGGTACAGTTAGTATTATATGATACGAACAGTGTCAATTCCATTTAGATTCATAATCTTTAGAGCTTAGACATAAACACCTAACAACAAAAACTTTATATTTCAACAACGGCGGCGATTCTCGAATTGTGGACACCTCTCTACTCCGGTATCTCCGCCATATACTCCATAAGGTTTATCTATTTTCATGCCAGATTTGTTCAACTAGGTTTATGGTATTCTTTTTTTTTACTTTATACATTGCGCATCTGCAAGTTAGATCATCAAGAATAAACACAATAGACAATTATTTAGAATTATTTAGGGTCTTTTGACAATTTTGATAAGTGATTTCCATGGAAAAAACTAAAATGTTCTTAGGTTTTGTTACTCTCTTTAGTGTAGCTTTGAATTTTTTTTCATGTGAAATAGTTCTTTTACAAAGTATCTAAACAAACAAAGATTTGCAATCATTTGAAAATTTTCAATAAGTTTACTAATATTATAAGTGTATAAAATACAGTATGACATGGAGGGGCATAGGGGGTAGGTGGTTATTATTGCAAAATCCGAAAAAATCCCCCTATTTGCAGCATCGCAGGAAATCTGTAAATTAATCTCCGGCTCTCTTATTATTGCCCTGAGCCATCACCAAATGTGTACAATTGTATCTCGCCATGCAGCGCTAACAGAATCTGTAGCAAACAAACGAACAAAAAGAAAAAAAAATTGTTATCTTTGATATTCTAACCCCCTTGAATCTATGCTGTCAAAATCTAGATCTTACGTTTCAATTGCTTGTGATAATTGTCGTAAACGTAGAAGAAAATGTAATGGAGAACTTCCCTGTCATTATTGTTCAGGGAAAAACAAACCATGTGTATATGACAAGACCAAAGATAAACGAAGACGACGAGTAGATTTAGTTTATGTTGATTATTTAGAACACAAGTATAACAATCTACTCAATTTTGTCAAAAGAATACGATCAACTACTAAAGATGAACGATTACGTGCTCAATGTAATGAAATGTTGGCTAATAATGATCCCAAATTCATTGATAATAAAGATCTTGGATTATCAAATGATGAGCTGACCCATAACAATCAATCCGACAAACAACAAAAGGAGATCATTCAATTGGATAACCCTATGGATGAGTTGGTGTCTATGAAATGGGAATTGAAATTTGATGAATCTGGCAATACAAAATTCTTGGGTCCTCCAGTTCGACAAGTTGACCGATGTTTGGTCAAAGACAGTATGGTAGCCATGGAAGACCCCGAAAGAGTATCCTATTTTAATGAAACAGTATTGGCAGACACAGAATTCATGAAAGAACTAATAAACACATTTTTTCAAAATTTGTTGCCATTTAATTTAGTACTTGAAGAGATCAATGTTGACGAGATTACCCGAGAAATCACATCAATGACAGGTAAACGTAGCTGTTACGAAGCAGTGAGTTGTTTACATTTATTAGCATTGGCTATTTTAGCATATGGATTTAGTATACTACCAAAAGATCATCCCTATTTCCAAAACTTAAACGGATGGAACCCACTTTTGTCAATAGTTGAAAGATCATTATTTAAACTACTTCGGAAATCATCTCACACAACCACTGGTAATTTAATTGATCATTCACATATAGTTTACACCATTTTGATTATTACAATTTTGCATTTGGGAAATTATGATGAATCTCAGGCTTGGGTTTATTCCTCAATACTTTGTTCTCAGATTCAACATGTTGGTTGGAATGTTTCAACTGATTATCCACTGGAATCGAATGACCTATCTAAATTCAGATCAAAACTATTTTGGAATTGTTTAGTGGTGGAAAAGATATCGGCATCGATGTTTGGACGTAGTTCACCAATAAATTTCCGACAACTTTTAACAGATTTCTACACTTCAGAAACTAAAGATATCAATGAACTTGTTTTCCAATTCAATAGTAAACTTTGGTTTATATATGATAAGTTTATGGGACAGGTTTATTCATTTCATTTCAACACCCAGAATAAAATGCTATATAAAAAAGTCTTAATGACGGCAACTCAAAGTTTCCAAGATTTCCAAGGATTTATGAATCAATATTTGCCATTAAATGAAACTAACCTTGACAACCAGAATATAATCTTACTACATTTGACTTTCCATGTGTTTTTATTGTTAATAATTCGTCCATATATGAAAATGCCAGAGATTGCTGGGTCCATATTTCAGAAAAGTATATCTATTACCGAACAGTGTTATATTCTTATAAACCAATATAATAGCAAATTTGGCAATGGAGTGACAACAGGATGGTACAATTGTCATTATGGGTTTTTATTGTATCAAGTTTCAGTGTTCTTGTTATGTGCTATTCCTGTACATGATTCTGTTGGCCCTGCAGGACAACACAATGTATTAATTCAACGTTTGCATTTATTTTTACAATGTTTGAAAAATGGATCAAAATATTTACCTGTTTATAATGTCTATTACCAAACTTTGTTAAACATATTTAATAATATGACTCTCGATGAGGAAATTTCGATTTTGGTGAGACAAGCGTATGAAAATGAATCAATTGAAGTGAAGACAAGTAGTGTTGAAAAAGAAGATTTGGTACTTGATTTTGATCAAGATTGGCAATCATACGTGAACTCTTTGAACTTAGAGTTGAATCAAGATGTCTATAGCTATTTAGAAGAAGGCATACTTGATATGTTATGAATTAAAACAGCAAATCTACACAACGTATATACCTGTATAATCAAACATGAGCATGAGTCTCATTTGTAATATTTCTCCCAGTTTTGAGATACTTTATTTTTCACTTCTTCGGAATAACCATTAAAGTTACAAGTAACAAATTTAAAGTCTGGATCCGTGAACTGTTTCGGGAAAATACAACTAGTTACACATTTACCACCTTGACGAGTCTTGATCAAGGGACCTTGAGAAATAAATGGGGCTAATGGAAAAGGTTTAACGTCATCAAAATAGACCTGATCCTGAACTGGAGTATGACGAGTGGTATATGCCCAAATAAGTTGTTTGAAATCAAAAATATCAATATCATCACCAACAAGAATAACTTCATGAAGAATCAGACAAACTTTATAGCATTCCTTGGATTTGAATAAGAAATCTCCCACCAAGTTCAGCAATTCTTTTGCATTAGTTTGCAATTTAATCAACTCTTGAATATTGATTTTCACGGCAAGCCATAATGCTTGTGCTTCGTAGGGAGTAAACACATCTTCCACAATTTTAGATAACACTGGGTGTTGGGAAATCAAATACTTTGTCTCAGCAGAGACTAATCCTCCAATCAAAGTATGAGTCTCATCGGTACATAACCCTGGGTTTGATATTGGCATGATTGCTTCGTCACGGTAAGATATATGATTGACACGATATAACGGTTGAGTGTGATGATCTTGTGGGAAACAATAACCGTGCATTTCCCCAAACGGACCTTCATTAACCAAAGTATCTCTATCCAAATAACCTTCAAATACCATTTCACAATCTGCTGGAACTTCTAAATCATTGGTTTCACATTTTACAACAGGTACAGCTTGGTTGCATAACCCACCAATATACTCTGCTTCAGTTGCACCATCAGGAATTGGCATCGATGAAACAAGAATCGCTGCCGGCGGGACCCCAAAACAAAGAGCAAATGGGATTTTATCCCCCTTCCCAGCTGCAACCCATGCATCAGAAACTTGTTTCACGTGTTGAGGATTAATAACTAGCCCCGTAATACTTTTTGAATCATGAACCATACCCCTAGCAATTGACCAATTAGTCCATGATTTATCTGGGGTTTGTAACACCCACATACCATAAGTTTGAATAAATTTCCCACCATCACCATGATGTAATAATGGAACTGGCAATTTTGTTAAATCAATTTGTTCATGAGTCAAATGGTGCTTTTTATGTGGCGATTTTTCATTAGGAACAAGTACTGGTGGGATAAATTTTTTGGGGTTTCTATTTGCCACTAAGAAATCAATGATTTCTTTCATTGGTGTTTGGGAATCCAATCCTAAATGTAATGCAATACGAGCATGATCATTACCAAACCCTCTTAATCCACCAGGACAACCTAATATACGAAATAAGTTCTTAGGGTCGACATTTCCTGGATCTTGTTTCAAATTATTGAAAAGTGGAGCAGCAAGTTTATTCTCATAAGCTTTTCTTGTGATGGCACCAACTTCTAAATTGGGATCAACTTCGGTATCAATTTCAACTATATCCCCTTCATTTTTAAGAACTTGAATAAAATCTCTAAATTTTAATGCTGGATTAAGTGACATGTTTTTTGAAGTACTTTGTAAAGGAAAACAAATATGTAGTGACTATAGAAATTACTTCAATTGGGGTTTGAATTGTTCAATTGATGCTTTATTTATATTTTAGGCACTCTGTAGAAGGAGGGGTGTTTGACAATAATAGGAGATTTGGCTTCTGCTTGGACATTACGGAAAATGCAAGCTAACATTGAATGATGTTTTAGGTAAACTATACATTCAACCGGAACAATAATTCCTGATTTAACACAATAGGAATTTAAATTGCCTCAATGTCATGTAGTTTTTTCCGAAGAACCAATCAGTTAAAGACAACAGGAATTATAGTTCCGCATACAACTCTAACAAAAAAAAATTATTTATTCATACTGTTTTCAATTTTGTGATTTCAATAGCAAATAAACAAAAAATGGCCAACTGTTTGTTCCCCAACATGTATTTTCCGGGCTTGTGTGGATCTGTCAAGATGAAATGAAATTTTCAAAGATCTGTCTAACTATAAATTGAACTACCACGCTCATTGATTTAAAGAGACCAGATTTTTTGAGGGATATTTTACACTTGTGTTGATGATACAGAATCATTACTAATGATTGCGAGAGTTTGTTTGAGAAGACTGAATGTTTTACCCATTTTTCAGATTCCATCGAGAAAGTATTCTATTAATTATGAAAAAGTGAATAACTCAATATATAACAATGTGATCAAACCCAAAAGAATAGTTTTAGCAATCACCGGTGCCACGGGGACTCAAATAGGGGTAAGGTTATTAGAAATATTGAAAGAATTGGGTGTGGAAACTCATTTGGTCATGTCAAAATGGGGGATTGCCACTTTGAAATACGAAACTGATTATCAAGTTGATTATGTCACTTCATTGGCTACAAAAACATACTCTGCAAGGGATGTAACAGCACCAATATCTTCAGGGTCATTTGTTCATGATGGAATGATTGTTGCCCCTTGTTCAATGAAATCACTTTCAGCTATCAGAACTGGTTTTACGGAAGATTTGATAGTTAGAGCTGCTGATGTTTCTTTAAAAGAAAGGCGTAAATTGTTATTAGTTGCTCGAGAAACCCCTCTTTCAGATATTCATTTGGATAATATGCTATATTTACTGCGAATGGGGGTGACAATATTCCCACCTGTGCCAGCATTTTATACAAAACCAAAAACTATTGATGATATTGTGGAACAAACCTGTGGAAGAATATTAGATAATTTTGGAATTAATATAGACACGTTCGAGAGATGGGATGGAATTAACCATAGATAGATAGTTATAGAGATTTAGAAATAGGAGAATAGAGATTAAGTTACAATTATTATTGCAAAATTGTCGTTCAAAATAAACTAAGTTGAGTGCGACATTTCCAATTTTCTTTTTAACAAATGTCGTTGTTGTGGCCCATCCCATAAAAATTTTTTAACCCAAGCCCTAAAAGGAGAAAGAGAGAAAAAAAATTCCTACACGATCTCATCTCTCTTCACATTTTCAATACTCTTTTTCTTTCTTTTTCCTTTTTATTGTTATACTTAAACATATACACTTAAGATACATATCTAATTATACTCACATCATGGGAACTCAAAAGAAGGAAAAGCAAAGAAGGGTAAGGGAGAATGATACCAGAGACGGTAATCTTCGAGTTAAAGGAGAAAACTTTTACCGTGATGCTAAAAAAGTGAAACATTTGAATATGTATAAACAAGGAAGAGCTATTCGTAATAAGAAGGGAGAAATAATAAAAGCTGCTGATTTACAAAGTACAGATATACCAAATGCAAGAGTTGATCCAAATAGAAAATGGTTCGGTAACACAAGAGTGATTGCTCAAGATGCTTTAACCCATTTCAGAGAAGTTATGGGTGAAAAATCCAAAGATTCATATCAAGTATTATTGAAAAGAAATAAATTACCAATGTCATTATTGGATGAAAAAGATACAACTGAATCACCAACTGCTAAAATTGTTGAAACCGAATCGTATTCCTCGACATTTGGTCCTAAACAACAACGTAAGAAACCTAGAGTCGCTGCTTCTAGTTTGGAAGATTTAATGAATGCTGCTGAAGCTGATTCAACCCAATTCCAAGAAAAGCAAGAATTAGATTCAACTCTTGGATTAATGGGTGGTTCTATCTTGGATAAAGATGATTTCACACAAGAAGCTAAAGAGGCTATTTTCCATAAAGGTCAATCCAAACGTATTTGGAATGAGTTGTATAAAGTTATTGACTCTTCTGATGTGGTTATACATGTGTTGGATGCCAGAGATCCAATTGGTACCAGATGTGAATCTGTTGAGAAATACATAAAGGATGAATGTCCTCATAAACATTTAATTTATGTTTTAAACAAATGTGATTTAGTTCCAACTTGGGTAGCGGTATGTTTTGAAAACGTGAATTTTTGGACAAATGTTTTTCCTTTTTTTTTTTTACTACTAACTTTTGCAATTCCAGGGAATTGATCTAGATAAACATCAAACAATAACAATATACTTGCACCAAAGCATTTAGTCAGGGTGATAATGCTTGATATTTAATCATTTGATTCTTTATCAACTTTTTTCAACTACATTATTGCCTGTTACGTCTTTGGAAGAATAATACAATTCGCCCCGTGTTCCTAATGAGTGACTTTCTTGTATCGTCACAAGTTGGATCTTGTACCGTTCTGGTATGAGATTTTGTTCACATTTTTTTGTTGATAGTTTTTATTGACATACTTTAGAATTGTCACGGAATCTTATTTTGAGTTGAAATTAATCCTTGTATTTTCTTTAACAGGTAAAATACATTTATCATTGGTTTATTTCATAGTATAGAGGCCGACATCTTATCTTTTTCTTATATTGTTATTGTTGTTGTTCATTTTAGTTTATGTCTCTGGTTTGCTAATGATTTACATTATTGTGGGAAAAAAAATAGAATGAAGTCCAAGCTTGTTATTCTTGCTTCTATTACTAACATTGTTTTAATTAGGCTGCTTGGGTTAAACATTTATCAAAATCATTCCCAACATTAGCATTTCATGCTTCTATAACCAACTCGTTTGGTAAGGGTTCTTTGATTCAATTATTAAGACAATTTTCAACTTTACATTCAGACAGAAAACAAATTTCTGTGGGGTTCATAGGATACCCAAACACTGGTAAATCAAGTATAATAAACACTTTGCGTAAGAAAAAAGTTTGTCAAGTTGCTCCTATACCCGGTGAAACCAAAGTTTGGCAATATATTACTTTGATGAAACGTATATTCTTGATTGATTGTCCTGGGATTGTTCCACCCCTGAGCAAAGATACCGAATCTGACATTTTATTCAGAGGTGTGGTGAGAGTGGAACATGTTTCTAATCCAGAACAATACATCCCTGACATGTTGCAAAAATGTGAAAGAAAACATCTTGAGAGAACCTATGAAATCAAAGGTTGGAGTAAATTTGAGGAAGATGAAAGTCTATTGGAAAGAGCTAGTACAGAATTTATAGAATTAATTGCTAGGAAACAAGGTAGATTGTTGAAAGGTGGTGAACCAGATGAAAGTGGTGTTTCTAAACAAATATTAAATGATTTCAACCGTGGTAAAATCCCTTGGTTCGTACCTCCACCAAAGGATGAGGAAAAAGATGAAGACAAAACTGGTGAAGATAAGAAAATTGGCTACAAGAGAAAGAGACAAGAAAGAGAAGCTGCTGAGAAAGAGCTACAAGAGAAAGAAGAAAATCAAGATGAAGATGATAAAGAAGTTAAGAAAGCTAAATTAGAAGAGTAATGAACGGGGTATTCTTATAGATTGTTTTGTAGGTTTATTTTTTTTTAGTTCTTTTTTTTGAAGTATTGGGAATAATGATATTTATTAATACACTAATGTTACACTCTACCACCAAAATGAACCATACCACTCTTGCTGATTATCCCAACAGGAGTGGAAGGTGTGGAAATTCCATTAATTCTTGAAGCAACAATTTCATCTTCAGTGACCCCATTATTATTTGTATTGTTAATGCTGGTGCCACCACTAAAAGTACCCAACCCCCAAATAGTACCTTTAAATCTGCTCAATAATGTCATATTTGACCGTCTTAATAATTCCTTGAAACATTCCATCGACAAATAAGCGTGTAATGTAGAAGTTAATTGTTGTGAATGGAAAGTAGAATTGGTAAAATGTTGTCGAATTGCTGGTGATATGGGCAATAAATGTAATTCCTCTGCCAAATATTCGATTGAAGGTTTATTTGTTTTTTCATCTAAAGTATTTGAATTGGTTCCTCCTGCTCCATTTGTTGTAGATTTGTTTAATATTTGATTTCCAATGTATTTTAAGTCATAAAAGTTTGGGAAATATTTGGCACACCACCAATAAAAGTCAGGTTCATCTACTGGTAAATCATCATTCAGTAATAAACTAACAAAGAAACCTAAATCATAACCAGCATGGAATGAAACCCAATTTATATTATCATCTAGAATTAACCCACTTTCAATCATCAATTCAGCAAATTCAAAATGGGGTATACCATGTGTCAGAAGTAATTGGAAATTAATTTGTGAGGTTTGTGCCAACATGGCTAAATGTTCTTCATTATACATTTCTTTAGTTAAATCATACAAGAAATTAAATTGCCAAATTACTGGGGTGCTGATAGTTTCATTTTTCGATATTTTGATGACACATAATGATAATTGAATCAAATTTAACAAATCAGAATTGGCTCTTAATGTTTGAAAATGATAATCTGAAGAAGACTTAAAAGTTCCCACTGGTCGAGCAACTATACCAGGAATTTCTTGATGGATGGCAATAAAAACTTTTGAGGTTTTGTCATTGATAAATGTTCTTAAGGCTTGAAACTCGTGTTCCAAATTACTACTCCATACTTCTTTTATGATTGGTATAGCCTGTTGTTGCTGTTGCTGTTGCTGCTGTTGTTGTTGTTGAGCTTGTAATTGTTGAAGTTGAACCTGTTGTTGGAGTTGTTGTAACTGTAATTGTTGTAACACTGGATTTGATGATAATGAACCATTACCAGTAGATGTGGCATTTGAATTGGCACCTCCGTTTAATACTGCCAATAGTGGATTAGTTGATGTTGGAGTCCCCATCAGCTGTTGTGTCAATTGTGGTGGCACTTGCAGCAGCTGCAGTTGCAGCTGTTGTTGTTGTAAATGTTGATTTAATAATTGTTGTCTCTGCAATTGTTGTAATTGTAATTGGGAAAACTGAGGTGATTGGTTTGATTGAGATTGATTCGACTGCAGTGGCTGCGACTGTTGTTGCTGTTGCTGCTGTTGCTGTTGTTGTTGTTGTTGTTGTTGTAAATATTGAAGATGTGGGTTAACATTCATTATTCGTTAATCTATTTATTATTGGTCTTTCTTTAATGGATATTGTCCAATTTATTTCAAGAATTTAGCTCCAGAATCTAAGTTTGTTGAAGATTTTTTTTTGTCTTCCGCCTTTTTCAGTGAAGAGAAATAAGAAAAGAGAAGGAAGGAAGGAGAAAAAATATGTGCGACTGACAAAGTTTTGATAATTTGTATGTTGTTTTTTTGGGATGTGCTACATAGTTAATCATTATAAAACATAAACAGTAGTAACCTTCATCTCCAATAGCTATGCTCTATACACCTTATACGATTTTTTTTTACTTATAATTGATCTCTATAGGTAGTTATGTCACCACCATTCGAGTCTTGCAAGTAATCATGATCACCCATTTTTCTAGGTTTTATCAAGTATTGCAACAAAAATGCAATTCCTAAAACCAAGGCAACCACTGCCACTATAATGTAAATAACCCCTAAACTCATGTTTCTTCCTCCGAATATGGTGTTTGTAGTTATCACTATGCTCTTGGACCCACCAAATATTTCAACAGGGTAGTTCATTTTAATACTGATTTGATAAATACCACTAGACATTGATTGAGTGGTATTTTGTCCATATAACTTATAAAATGAAGGTAGAGCCGCAGTTCTCATCCAGTTTTGCAAATGTTCCCAGGTTTGTAAATCGGGCATATTGTCTTTTGTATAACCATTGGGGTACATCTCATCCCAATTTGGTGGGGGGACTACTTCGTCTGGTGAATACTGTGTCTTTTTAAACTTGTGACTACGATCCAGTGGCCAAGATATTCCTTTATCGCTAAATATATAAGTTTCGTTGTTATCACCATTCCTGGTATTCAACAACACAGGGTTGGATATGGTATCGTTGAAATAACTGTTTGCAATTAATCCACAAGGATAAATAAGTTTTTCCTCTCCATTATATACACGATGTTTCAAAGGCTTGCAGTTATCAGTAACATCATCACTTGACAAGGCCTCCCCTCGTAATTGTTCTAAATCGTAACTTTCAACATATTTACGATGATTTTGATAAAAATTCGTCAATTTGTAGTACAAGTATACTGGACCTTTCAAGTCCTGAGCAAGATTGAATTGTATTACACAGGTGTTGTTATTCTCGAAACGCCATTGAAAATTGGGGTTGGCGCTGTGACCACGGAAATGATATCGAGTGTACTTGTTAGGGATATTTTCATAACTATTCGAGGCTTCGTTACACTTGGAATAATCAACAATAAGATCCTGTACGTTGTATGTCGTATAAATTATGGCTATGCCTAGCGGAGTGAATATTATGGCTATTAATATCAATAATGGTATTACTGACTTTGGTGTTAATATTGGTTGCCAGGCTTTCAATCGTTGTTGTCTGAATGCAGTATTAGGAGGCTTTCTTGATTTATGAATAGAGCTGGTAGGATCATTGTTCAAAATGTCATCATCATCCTCATCTTCTGAAGACCTTCTTTTGCGCAAGAAATTCATGATGGTGGAGGTTACTTTCTTGATGATAGTTAAATGGTGGGCTGTACCAAATTGTCAAAGAAAATACACAGAGAAGAAAAAAAAAACATAATAATAAACCAACAAATATTGACCACGATTACACGAAAATTCTAAAACACGGGTCGTGTTAAATTTACGTTCTCTTCTTCATCATATAAAATGCAACCACGAAATGATTATTCGGTGGAGATACACGACTAAATGTAAAGAAATAAGCCAAAGAATCTACTGTTCGATAGAAGATGATAAAACGCTTCATAAGAGGAAGTTCCAGTGCTTGTTCTATTGGTAAAGAGTAATAGTGGATAAAGAGTAAGTTAGTTGTAGATATAGTCGATTGTAAGAATCATACCAATACTATAGTTGAGGTTACATATGTGAATAAATAGACTATTCTATATCAATTGACTGTTTAGAGTCATCAAGTGGGTTGATAATTTGGTAAAATGACTATATTTTTACTTCTGTTGAGTATTTTTGTAGATGAATTTTTTTCAACTAAAATTGTTGCGAAATGAATGCTAAAAATAGTATATCAGGAACTTTGTGAATAAAGAGCCATACTGATTGACAAACTTTTCTCAAAAATGTAAAACAATCTCCAAAACTCTCTGCAAATCATTTAACTATGATTATTCAAATTGTTGTACTTGGTAAAACATTTTACTTGTGACCAATAATTTAAAATGAACTTTTGAGTTGGAAATCTCACCAGCAAAATTCTAGGCATTTCTCATACTCAGTGAAGAATCACTTGTAATTACACAAAAGCCTATAAAACTATTGCAACTGTATCATGATCTACTTAATTAACAAGTTACAAAAACAATATTTTCGGTTAAGTAGGAGGCGACCAGGTTCTGAGACACATTTATGATCCACTTAAAACTAACTCGTGCCATTTTTGTTGAATGTATTTGATGAAGACCATTCCGCTAACGGGAATTTGATTATCCGTGAGATATTTTTTTTTCTTTAAAAGTTGGCAAAATTTCAAACTTGTCGAGCACAAATTAACAGCTGCAACCACTATTAGAAGTTCTTCAAATTTGTAAATTTGGGGCCCGTTTGAAACAAATGAATAAAGACCATCCAACTCTTGACACTCAAAAGTCGGTAGAAATTGGTTTGTCAAAATTATTCATGAGCGAAATAGCCTCATCATCAGATGGCACCACTATGACAGACCCAAGGAAAAAAGTAATACAAGTACTAAAACCACATTGCTTCGGCATTGACTTTCCTATTTTGAATATATCATCAACGAGCACAAAAGCTATCATTTTGAAGAGATGGATCACATTCTTCTACTCTTTCTTTTGGGTTTTATTATCTTTTTCTCTTTTGAAAAGTTAATACAAATTAGAACCATAAAGTTTACAAGGAAACATAAATGAAAATCTCTAATGGGATATAGAACACAAAAGATGTACCATCAATTAGATCATTCCCAAATCTTATGAGCCTTTTTTTAACTGCAATGGTATTGATCTCATTAAAACAACGATTTTGTAATTGATAAAGTAATAAGGTTGACTTCCTCGTATCTTGCATTATTTTTGTCTATAAATAAAAAACTCAAAATATGATTACTTCTGACAGTGGCATGGAAGATTAAGACTAAAATTAACACTGATACATAGCATAAAAATGGGTTATTATCGATTACGTGCTACTTTATTGTATTCAGTAAATAGAAAACAGTTGCATAATAAAAACAACACCAGCAAAGAGAGTTAAGAAATCTGAATTTTTGTTAACTTCTATAACAAGAGTTTGGAACAATATAATTTGATCGATTGCTGTGTAGAATACGAGTGATTAATACAATAAAATGGAATTAAAGCCAGGTACCTCCAAGATAACTCTTTAGTTTCTTTCAATTGCTTACTCGTTACTGAGATCAACGATCGATACTAGAAATTCAAAGAATAAAACAAATGATGAAATAATATTGATTAATTGTGCAAAGTATCTACGTTTATGTCGATACCAGTCACTCAAAGCTATCTATAGATAAGTTGCATTGAGTATAGATCGTTAATGAATTTGATATTAAACAATATATTTTGAATAGTTAATCCTTGGAGTCTGAAAACTCGTATTAGTAATGTCTTAGTCTTTAATGCCAAAATTAATTTGTTTTCGTCACTAGAGGGTTTCGATCTGCCGAAGGGATGTGCCGTTTTTATTTTTTTAAGTTTCTTTTACAGTTTTAGTTCTTGAAATCACAAACAGATTGTAAAACTACCATTAAAAGTTGGTTTCTGTACTTGCAAAAAAAAAAAACTAACCATCCAAAGCCAAAAATATCGCTTGAAGTCTTGTACAACAATTTCATGTCTAGACAGATTAGTTATTATTCCTTCGCTAGAACTTATTTTATTCGTTTCTATATTCTTCTACTGTGGTTTATTGGTTATGTTTACTCATCCATTTTTTTTTTCCTTTTTAAAGTTTGAGAAAGGAAAAATAAAAAGCCGACAAAAATTTTTCACTCCACATTCTAATTATTCGATTCAATTTTAATGATGATAGAACCCATTGCAAATAGGGTCTATAATTGAAACACGTGTGTTGTAATATTCGATACTAACACCAATCAAGAGTTAATATAGACTCAGCTTTACTTTTATTGGGTTATTGCTAATTGATGCTATGCAAGAACATCACAACTAAAACTTTATCATCAAATCACAATTGGATTTAGTCTAACAAGAGTGATAATATAATAACCACAAAGCCAAACTTGTCTAAAAATAAGAACTAACGTTTAGCACTTTTTTTTTTCAAATCATTCCATTTCACTAAAGTTGCTGCCACTGAAAGAGATGAGAGAGAACACATTAATTACCAACATATCATCATCAATGCCGCAGGAGTTTCAGATTTCTTGATTTGCTAAGTAAAATATGAAGACTAAAAAAGTAAGATAAAAACTTAAAAAACATAAAAAACGAAAAACGAAAAGCATAGTTTTACTTCCTATCCGATATCCCGCCTTACATATAGACTGAAAGCCTTTAAGTCATCGAAATTTTTCAAAAGAGTTGACGTCAAATTTACGATGCAGTGCAAATCATCTTGGAGATTTTGGTAGCAAAGTAAGAGTTTCAACTCGGATAGTTACCTGCCAGACTTTTAATACCAGCATTGTCAATCGAACCATCATTTATGAAAATGATATCGCTTTTGTTAAGTTTGATTGGTAATAAGATGGAAATACAAAAAGTACATAGTCATTGTGACTTGTGATTTTCGGTTTAACTTACATGTTATGAACCCTGGGCCGGTTATTCCATATATTGAAAGTGTGGTCTAGATTTTGGATATACTCATCTTTCAGTGAAAAAAAAAATGAAGATGAAAATAAATTGTGCATACAGAAATCCTAGTGTGTGTTTGTATACTTCCAAAATTCGAAGGAGTGATTTTACCATATTGAATACGAAATTGATTATTAGCTTTGCCATTTTTTGTCAAATCAAAAAAAAAGGGGGAATGGGAAAAGATGCTTTTGCCGGAGCCTCATAAATGTATAAAAGTGAGGCTCTTTCCTCCTCTCAATTGAAATGTGAAAGTTTGTTTTTTCGTTTTACTTCATCAGAATTGTTCAAACAACTACCAATTGTTAATATCAGATGCTTCAACAATTTACATTGTTATTCCTATATTTGTCGTTTGCGACTGCAAAGGCGATCACTGGTATTTTCAATAGTATTGACTCATTAACTTGGTCCAATGCTGGCAATTACGCTTTCAAAGGACCAGGATACCCAACTTGGAATGCTGTGTTGGGTTGGTCATTAGATGGTACCAGTGCCAATCCAGGGGATACATTCATATTAAACATGCCATGTGTGTTTAAATTCACTGCTTCCCAAAAATCTGTTGATTTGACTGCCGATGGTGTTAAATATGCTACTTGTCAATTTTATTCTGGTGAAGAGTTTACAACTTTTTCTTCATTAAAATGTACAGTGAACAATAATTTGAGATCATCTATTAAGGCTTTGGGTACGGTTACTTTACCAATTGCATTCAATGTTGGTGGAACAGGGTCATCAGTTGATTTGGAAGATTCTAAATGTTTTACTGCTGGTACCAATACGGTAACATTTAATGATGGCAGTAAAAAGCTCTCAATTGCTGTTAATTTTGAAAAGTCAACAGTTGATCAAAGTGGGTATTTGACTACTTCCAGATTTATGCCGAGTCTCAATAAAATTGCTACTCTTTATGTGGCACCACAATGTGAAAACGGTTACACATCTGGTACAATGGGATTCTCCACTAGTTATGGGGATGTTGCTATTGACTGTTCAAATGTACATATTGGTATTTCAAAAGGAGTAAATGATTGGAATCATCCAGTTACGTCTGAATCATTTAGTTACACTAAAAGCTGTTCATCTTTTGGTATCTCTATCACATATCAAAATGTTCCTGCCGGTTATCGTCCATTTATTGACGCTTATATTTCTCCCTCAGATAATAACCAGTATCAATTGTCGTATAAAAATGACTATACTTGTGTTGATGATTATTGGCAGCATGCACCTTTCACTTTAAAATGGACTGGATATAAGAATAGTGATGCCGGATCTAACGGTATTGTCATTGTTGCTACAACTAGAACAG
>OKKB01000194.1_pt1 | contig 32046 bp, 16 predicted proteins | sample 1613931 | NCBI WGS metagenome assembly OKKB01 (sample SAMN04436893, study PRJEB24849) | human gut metagenome | biome: human gut; feature: NICU; material: stool | host: Homo sapiens | place: USA: Saint Louis, MO | collected 2012-02-08
TCGCTACTGTTTAGAACTGGTTAGCTTATGAAATATAAATTGTCATTAACATTTATCAGAATCCTTGTAATTGTCTTTCTCTTATAGCAAATGAATTGATCTTGAATCATGTATCAAAAAGAAAAAGCAAGTCTCACAATTTATGCCAATAAGTCTAGTTTCAACATCAATCATTTGATTGACCGATTCATTCTTTGTGTGTCTTGTTTGTTCTTGATCATTAATGATGGATTCTTTATTCTTTTTGTGGTAGATAGATACATGGATAGAATTATCATAATTTATAACACCAATTTAAACAAAGTGAAGTCTTCTAAATAGATCAATCTAACATTCTAAACATTTCTGAAATTAATTTATTATTAGAATAGAGTGGTTTTCAAGACTTAATTATATTTAATAGAATGTATGTTGTTTGCTAATAGAAATCTTTTTTTGGCGTCAAATTTGTATTGAATTATCATCAAAAATTGGCAACCAACTATTTTTTTTTCTTTGTTTGTGGTTTAAATTCTACAATACATACAAATACAAATGCCGTTTCTATAGATCTTATAATGATTAAAGAAGATATAATAAGTAACAAGTTGTTCGTTATATACAATATCAATGAAGTAGAAACTGATGCCAAAGACAGCGCTTTTACGATCAATCCACAAAGAACAATCAATTCTTGATGCATGTTCAGAATCTACTCAAGATAAATCATCAAAAAATACCAACAAGCATAAAAGCAATAACTCCTTTCAAAAGTGAAAATACTAATCAATAGTCATCATGACAATTGTATTTTTTGTTGTGCAGTTTAGTTATGTAATGTTGCAAAATGTGTCAATTCATTTGAAGGAGTAAACATTGCAGATATGATGCTAAAGTAATTCATCGAATAAACTGCAAGATATTATTAATCCATTTTCACGAACATCCTAAGATTTTCCTATCACTTTACTCCAAAATTTTTAATATTAAATTTCAGTTCCAATTTATTGCATGTGCCAGTTTCATTATCGTTATTTCCCTTGTCAATCTTCCCCTTCTTGTTAATTACTTATCAAGTTATTGTAACATTAGCAACTGTGGTCAAATAAAGAACTTCCTCAGTTGTTTCGGGAGCGATCTGTAGATTGCCAAATAAAGAAAGACTTTTCCTATTTTGAAACCCTTTTTTAGCAACAACAACAAATTCCAGCAGCTTTCGAATGGTTGGATGTTTCAGGCTTAAGAATGTAACTATCTATTTGGGATGGTGGTGGTGGTTGTTAATTTCCAATTACTTATTATGAAACAAGATGGAATGATGTGTTAATAATTTACGTCGATCATTAGGGCGTAGATCGTTTGTTTTGGTACCTGGTTGTGGTGGGGAATGTTAGACATTTCATTTAGTTGTGGATTTTTTTTTTTTGGTGTTCAGGCATATTTTAATGCGCTGGTGTTGTAACCATCGTTCCTAGCTAGCGCGAAATCTACTACGAAATATTGGTTTTTGCTCGCCCCATTGCTGTTCTTCCGTACGCCTTACGTGTCCACTGACTACGATACCATTGCGCGAAAAACAACAACAAAAAAAAGATCTTCGTTAAATTCGCCAATCACATAAAAGCATAAACAACAGGATAAACCTAAATTTTGGAGTAAAACATAAACAGCAAGAGAAATCAAATTCAGTTCAAGAAGTATTATTATCACTAACAGTCAAGATTTATTCACAATGTTGTACTTTATCTTCATTAGGATATGTTATAGAGATGATGGATTAAATTGATTGCTTTCAAAATAATTTTTCAGCCAATGACAATCGCGGGATTGGTAATTTCAATTCAATATAATGCCGATGTGTTTCACACTAAAATTTTCATTTAATTCTTCACATAATAAAATTTGTTACTTTAGTGTTTAATTTATCAAAAACAACTGGTATGTTTAGTGATACACTATATGGCAAAACTAAAAAGGGTTAAACTAAAAAGGGTTAAACTACAAAATATTTACATCTATGTCAAAGTTGCAAATAAAAACAATTGACAATCTTTGTTATGATTCTTATAATTCCGGGAATAACACTAGTAATTTAACGTGTCTACCCGTAGTATTTTATTATTATCATTTTTTTTTTCCAATTATTGTTCCCATGATTTTTACCACCTGATGAGATACTATAAATGGAAGAGTAAATCACTTGTCAAATTCACAATTATTAAAATAATGATCTTTTATTTTTATTTTAATTGAAAAAATAAATTAAACACACACATAAACTTTAAAACTATTGGTTGTTGTTGCTGTTAATTAGTTGCAAATAAAATCATCACCTTCACAAGACAACTAAAATTGACAAATTGTTGAACAAAATTACACTACTAATATATTGTTCAATTTCAAATATTCACACTCTAATTGGCTCATTACTCAATTCGGCAAACTAATCCCGGTTGGACAAAAGAAGAGAGAAGAGAGAGAAAAAAAAAAGAAACGTGCAAAACTTACTATTACTATTAGTACCAACCAACCAAAAAAAATTTCACACTACAAAAACAGAAAAGAATTTAAATTGGAAAGAAATTTTCTTTTTTTTTTAATCTATTTTCATTTAATCCAAAACTTCAAATATAATCTCATAAGATTTTCCAATTTCAATTTCAATTTTAATTTTCATTTAAAAGTTTTCCTTTTGCTTTTTGCTTTCTGCTTTTCATTTAATCTTTATTGATTTACCAAATATACTTGATTAAAAAGTTTCTATTATTTCCTCCCGTCCATTTCTATATAGTCAACAATTTATTTACATACAAAAATGCCTCATCATATTATGTCAATTAATGATTCTAATCATGTTCAAATCGGTGGTAGAAAATCAAAATTAGCAGTTGTTCAATCAGAAATTGTCAAGAAGGTTATTGAAGACACTTTCCCCAACTTGTCATGTTCAATATTAGCATTATCAACCTTGGGTGATAAAGTACAAACCCAACCTTTATATACTTTTGGTGGTAAATCATTGTGGACAAAAGAATTGGAAATTTTATTACTAGATAGTGTTGATGAATTTCCTAAATTAGATCTTATTGTTCATTCATTAAAAGACATGCCAACTAATTTACCTGAAGAATTTGAATTGGGATGTATTTTCCAAAGAGAAGACCCTAGAGATGCTATTGTCATGAAACAAGGATCATCATATAAACTGTTGAAAGATTTGCCAGCAGGTGCTATTGTTGGTACTTCATCAATTAGAAGATCATCACAATTAATTAAAAACTATCCTCATTTAAGATTTGAGCTGGTTAGAGGTAATATTCAAACCAGATTAAACAAATTGGACCAACCAAATAATGAATATTGTTGTCTTATATTAGCCAGTGCTGGTTTAATCAGATTAGGTTTGGGTCATAGAATAACATCTTATTTGGATGATATGTATTATGCTGTTGGTCAAGGTGCTTTGGGTATAGAAATAAGGAAAGGTGATGATAATATCAAATCAATATTAAAGAAAATTGAAGATCCTATTGCTACTATTTGTTGTCTTGCTGAAAGATCATTAATGAGATACCTTGAAGGAGGTTGTTCGGTTCCATTAGGGGTTCATAGTGATTACAATGAAAGCAAACAAGAATTGACATTAAAGGGGATAATAGTTAGTCCTGATGGAACTGTTTCTATTGAAGACGAAGTAATTAAAAGAATTACGTGTGATGAAGATTGTGAACAAGTTGGAATTGAATTAGGTGATAAATTAAAAGCAAAAGGTGCCAAAGAAATATTGGATAAGATTGATATGACAAGAAACATTAATGCCAGACCTACTGAAGTGTGAAATTAAAGAATTTACCAATGGTGATGACAATATGTTTGATACATTTTGATTTACATCATTGAAAAATTAAGGGTTTTTTTCATTTATTTATATATTTATGGTTTTAATTGTTATCGTCTTTCATTCAATTATGGTAGTTTATTTGATTCCAAATTATTCAGTTTCATATGGGATAAGGTATTCATTTATTCATCTTTTTTTTTGCCTTATATTTTGTTTTTTTTGGTTCATTTATTAATTCGTTTTATTTATTGTTCCATTTTTTGCATGTTATGTTATGTTATATTAATTTAAGATTGGATTAAAAAGAAGAACTTGTCTGTATATATTCATCAAGAAAAGTTTATTGTTATTACACATACATATTTCATTTTAGACATTGAGTTTGGTTTTTTTTTTAGTTAGTTTGTTTTTTTCTTTTATATATATTAGTTTATCGTTTTTAGTAAGTTAATGAATACATTTGATAGAATTAGATTGATTTTATATTGAGTAAGAAATGTTAAAGTAAAGAACAGACTTTGGTGTAGACGATGAGTTGATTATAGTGGGGCAATACACAACAATCTTCATTCATAAGTATAGCATTTTGATTTCCTTATAACCTCCCCCACTTTCAACAAAGCCCAATTCTAGAATAGAAGAAATATTCCTCTTTAATATGGTTTATCTTAGAAAACTTAATACTGACGACAGGTTAGAAAATTATTTAACTATTTGTTGGATTGTAATGGGAGAGATGATGCACCCGTGATCTATTCTTCTTGTTTTGAATTCGCTTATGCATAGTTAAGTATAGTTTTCTTTATTGTTGTTAGAAGTTATCAATGAGTTCTTAATTGTTCGAACTTGATACAATAATTAACAATCAACAGACTAAAAACGAATGGCTATAGTTTGCTTTATACAGAGTTCTGTAAACTAAAGCTAAAGTCATACTAACCTATCGAGGGCTATATTATATTAAGATGCCCCGGGCTCAACACACACATTACAACAACTCTACAAAGACCCTCTAGACACCCACCCCCTTTTTCTATTTTTCATTGCCACTTTCCAAGATTAACAAGAAATTTGCAATTTCTCTTGACATCAATATAACCACCACTATTAGCACCACCACCACAAAGGGTCGACATATGAAAATGCTAAGAAAACAAAAAATCAAAAAAAATCAAAAATATTCAAAATCAAAATCAAAGAACTGACAAAACCCTCATAACATGAAACCGCATAGTAAAATAATTATTATCAATTTTCTTCCAATGAAAATCCTAAGTGGATTTTTTTCTTTAGTTTATTCTGTAAGAATATGTACTTATGTGTATGATGGGTTGGAATAAACTGTTTTTCTATTTCCATTTCCGCTTAAAAAAGAAAAGAAAAGAAAAATGGAATTTTTATTTTAATTTGAATTATTTAAGAAATGGGAGTTTGGGGATTGGACCATTTAATTTCTTGGCATTAGCTATTTCTTTTCTTTTTTACTAGAGATTTACTTGTCGAGGTTAGAAATGGAAGGAAGGGGCGGGTTGAAGTTGAGATTGATATTGAAACTCATTCAGATTCAGATTCAGTGTCTGATATTTAGAAATGATTAAAATTGATTTTAACTAAAAGCGTTCAATTCTTATTTGAGGTCTAATTTGTGGGGTAAAAGAACAAATTCATGATAACAAGAAAAATTACGAACTCCGATAGGTTTATCATTACCAACTACTTACTACTTTCCACCCACCCACAACTTCCTAATTATGCAATAAATACTTGCGCCCCACTTGAGCCACTCCCTGTTTCTTCCTCTCACATATCTAACTAACAAAATAATCAATTAGATTTGCCAAAGAAATTTAAGCAAGACTCTTGAGACAAGAAAAAAATAAAGCAAAAAAGAACAATGAACAAATGTTGGAAGCTTACGAATGGAAGAATAATGAATTCTTTATTATTATCCTCTATTTCGGACATGGCTCTTCCACTGTTCGCTTCTTTCCTCACCCCCACAAAAGCTATTCAATAAGTACTGGTAGAACAAATACCACTTGAACATCTTTACCTTCTAACTTGAAAATTGTGGTTCTTGTTTGACTAGAAGTACAAACTTTGTTATTACCACTCTATTATTATCATTGTCTTCGGACTTTTCCTCAACATTATCGTTCTCACCCATCATCAATGGGAAATTCTCGTATAAAACAATTTACTGTCGGACGACAATGCAATTTTCACTGTCTGATTCCCGTGATCTTGTAGAATTGCCATTCTATTTTTTTTTTCTTGACCTTTTTTGATAGTTCATTCTAAAGTCCGAAAATAAAGTGGGTCAAGATCTTTTGTTTCTAATGCTAAACCACTTACTTACCTACCTAGCTACACACCACCACTTCTTAGAATAGTTATTCAACCAACCAACTTAACCCATATTCGCGTATAATTAACCTTGTCTACACGTACACAAAAACCAGACTAGTAATAATAATAATACTGACCCAATTCTAGTGGTTTATTATTTACCCAACAACTAACGATATCGACCACCACCACCACCACCACCACAATAATAATAATATTAATTACTAAATATCATGCATGAAACCGTCTTTAAAAATATTAGTAAAAACACACCCACACACACTCATCCACCCACCCACAACGGAGTTTCTCAACTTTTCCCACAACTATAAATATTCACCCAAATTTCTTTTCATTTTTGCTTGTTTCTCATATCGAAATTTTTTTTAGTCCTTAACCAACAAGACTTTTTACTTCTACCCCCTTCTTCTTTTTGATTCATTAACTTTTTTACATTTACATATCAATTGATTTGATTTGATTTTGATTAATATTTAAAAAAGAAGAATAATCATAAGCAAAACAATATTTATTCAATTCATATATAAGATTTATTGTTTATTGTTTCCCGCTACCAATTTTATCAAATACTTAAGAGATTGATATAAAATTACCACGCGGTCAAAAACTTTATCCCTCCCCCCACCACCATTGTTAATAAATTTCTTGAGTTGCTACCACCCCACCACACACACATACGCTCCCACTCCCAATTGATACGAAAAAGACGTGCGCTTCCCCACTCGACATTTCCACCTTTTTAAACTTATTCCCTAATTAAAGAAAAATTTAACATATAAAACGAGACAAAAATAATGCCGGAATCTACTCAACAATCTCATCTTTCTTTGGACCATGAGAAGATGCAACAACCTCCTAAAGGGTTCACTGAACGTTCTAAAACAAAACCAAACTTACCTGATTTTGAAACTTATCAAAAATTATATAAACAATCAATTGAAAACCCCAATGAATTTTTCACTCAACAAGCCAAAGAAAATTTGGATTGGTTTAAACCATTTGATTTAGCTAGATTCCCTGTTGATCCTAAAGATGATTACAAAAATGGTGATTTGCCAGCTTGGTTCATCAATGGACAATTGAATGCTTGTTATAATGCTGTTGATAGATGGGCCATTAAAAACCCTGATAAACCAGCAATTATTTATGAAGGTGATGAACCTGACCAAGGAAGAATTATCACTTATGGAGAATTATTAAAACAAGTTAGTAAATTAGCTCAAGCCTTAACTAAATTGGGTGTTAAAAAGGGTGATTCAGTTGCTGTTTATTTACCAATGATTCCTGAAGCCATTGTCACTTTATTAGCCATTGTTAGAATTGGTGCTATGCATTCAGTTGTTTTTGCTGGGTTTTCTTCTGCTTCATTAAGAGATAGAATTTTGGATGCTGATTCAAGAATTGTTATTACTGCTGATGAATCTAAAAGAGGTGGTAAAACCATTGAAACCAAAAAAATTGTTGATGATGCCTTGAAAGAATGTCCAAAAGTTAGAAATGTCATTGTTTTCAAAAGAACTGGTAATTCTCATGTCCCATTTTCTCCTGGTAGAGATTTGTGGTGGCACGATGAAATGGCTAAATATGGCCCATACTTCCCACCAGTTCCTGTCAATTCTGAAGACCCATTGTTCTTGTTGTATACTTCTGGTTCTACTGGTAAACCAAAGGGGGTTCAACATAACACTGCTGGTTATTTGTTAGGAGCAGTTTTAACCACCAAATACACTTTTGATGTTCATGAAGATGATATTTTGTTTACTGCTGGTGACATTGGTTGGATCACAGGTCATACTTATTGTGTTTATGGTCCATTGTTAGCTGGTGCCACATCAGTGGTTTTTGAAGGTACCCCAGCTTATCCAAATTATTCCAGATATTGGGAAATTGTTGATAAATATAAAGTTAATCAATTTTATGTTGCTCCAACTGCTTTAAGATTATTGAAAAGAGCTGGTACCAAATATGTTGAAAAATACGATTTATCATCTTTAAGAGTCTTGGGTTCCGTTGGTGAACCAATTGCTGCTGAAGTTTGGCATTGGTATAATGATAACATTGGTAGGGGTCAAGCTCATATTGTTGATACTTATTGGCAAACTGAATCAGGATCTCATTTGTTGACTCCATTAGCTGGTATCACACCAACTAAACCAGGTTCAGCTTCATTACCATTCTTTGGAGTTGATCCAAAGATTTTAGACCCAACCACTGGTGAAGAATTACCTGATAATGATGTTGAAGGGGTTCTTGCCATTAAATCAGCTTGGCCATCAATTACTAGAGGTATTTACAATGATTACAATAGATTTATTGATACTTATTTGGCACCATACGCCAATTATTATTTCTCCGGTGATGGTGCTGCTAGAGATAGAGATGGTTTTTACTGGATTTTGGGTAGAGTTGATGATGTTGTTAATGTTTCTGGTCACAGATTATCAACTGCTGAAATTGAAGCTGCCTTGATTGAACATCCAATTGTCGGTGAATCTGCCGTTGTTGGTTATGCCGATGAATTGACTGGTCAAGCCGTTGCTGCATATGTTTCGTTAAAGAAGGATAAAGCTGTTGGTGAAGATGTAGAAAACATTAAAAAGGAAATGATTTTAACTGTTAGAAAAGAAATTGGACCATTTGCTGCTCCGAAAATGATTTTATTAGTTGATGATTTACCTAAAACTAGATCTGGTAAGATTATGAGAAGAATTTTAAGAAAAGTATTGGCTGGTGAAGAAGATCAATTGGGTGATATTTCTACTTTATCTAATCCAGGTGTTGTTCAACAAATCATTGATGTTGTTCATCATGCAAAGAAATAAAGGAAAGAAAACAACTTTTAGATTTGTAGAATGAATACAAATTTGTCTGTTTTTATTTGAGTTAATTTTCATGTTTATTTGCTTTTAAATCTTTTTTATATCTGCCTTGGCCACTCCAAATGATTAATTTTAACTTTTGTATTTTTAATTACTTATTTAGTTAGTCAATTTGATCAAATCCGATTGATAGTTTTATTTATTTAGTTAAATATATTTATTATTCCTATTGATACTGTTACGCAATCCTAATTAATTTGTACTTTTACAAGGCATAAGTTTTATCATATTGAAATATAGTTTCAAATAAAGCTTCAGGATCAGGTTTTGGTGCTATCACATGTGGTGATAAATCAAAATCTTTTAAATAATCTCTCGTTGTAGGACCAATAGAAGCAATTTTCCAATTTTTTTGATTTGAATCACCATCTCGATCAATTAAATAATTAACAATTTCTTTCGTTCCTTGAGGACTGAAAAATACTATCCAAACATCATCATTATCTTTATCTTTATCTAAACCATGTATCACTTTTTTGAAATTATCAATAATATCTAATCGATCACCAGTTTGATAAAGTATAAATTCTTGGAAATTATTATATCCACTATCAATTAATTTCCTAGGTATAATATCTTTTCTAATCACACCAGTAAAGAAAACCATGGGGATATTTTCTCTTCCTATAGTATCTTGTTTAATTAAATCGGCCAATTTCGATCCATTGCCTGCTTCATCACCTCCACGAACATCTTTAAACCCTACAGATTTTAATATTTTATAAGTTGCTGGCCCCACTGTATATCCGATTTTTTGATATATCCGTTGTCGTATATCATGATTTAATTCTTCAATACATTCTTTAAACATTTCAACGGCTCGTTGTGAAGTGATTATAAAAATCGGGATATTATTCAAAAATTCATCACTGATTAAAAATGATAATGTTTGAGATTTATCTTTATGACGATGAGTTAATAATGGAACAAAATTTGGTTTATATTTATTGGAATTGGAAAATTTTATATCATATGGATCACAAGGTATACTAGCATTCTTTAGTAGTATAACATTAGTCATAATAAACAATGGAGGTATTAACTTCTTGTTAAAGTCTTTCGAGGGAAAAGTATATTATTTGATGGTTTGGTAATCCTTGAAAAGTGATTGGAGGAAAAAAAAAAATTCTGGCATCACGTCTCGTCACGGAAGTCGTGTTAAACTGACAAGTGTGGCTAGTTCAGTCCACTCCAACCAGTGGCTCATAAAACCAAATCTGCTTCCACCCTCATTCATTGATTGACTATCTAACTTCCTCTAAGAGTACACAAGCTTTTCAAGATACACAGCTAACACAGCATTATATTATTACATCATATGCTAGGAAATGACAGTTAAGGAGAAATAGAAAACATAAATTTGGCCAGGCCGTGCGCTAAATCTAGTTCATTGTCAGTTTCATAAGCTTTTAATCTCTCACGATAGACTACAATTATCTTTACAATCAAACTTAACATGAAAATTTAACAAGCTGCACAACTAATTGTTGACTAACTATCAGCAAATAAGTACATGAAACAAAGCCCTAATCAAATAGGACAATGGTATTTTTTCATTCAAATATGCAAATTGTTCCAGGTTTGATGCAATTACGGTACTACTGCCCAGGTTTTTATTTTTAGATTCTATTGTCATAGACAAAATGTAACAAGGCAACGATAAACAGAAAACAATGAACGTCTTGCTTAGTTATCCAAATTTTATGGGACAAAACCGATCTTTAATGTGGCAGGTGCATCATACTTTTATCAAAAAACCAAGTTTTTGATATTCATTGTGTCTCATTCTCCTTCTCCAGTGTTTGTCAATCCAACCAATTCTTAAAATCACAATAGAACATATCCATTTAGTTCAAACATTTCACACTATATTTTTCTAAAAATTAATTATAGTACTGTTTTGGGTACAAAATCAAAAACTGCTAAACAATAGTATGACGAAAGAAAGTCAAGAAACTAACAATATTAGATTAATAGTGTGGTATCCCCCTACAAATCAAACTCAAGTACTACCAACAAGTATTTTTCACAATTTTAGCATTGTTTCTGCTATACAATCTATTATTTGAGTTGTTTGTACCCAGTTCTTGTTCTCTCCCCCACACATACCTCCTTACAATTGTGATCCGTGTACCTAAACACTACTAGCACACAAAGCTTTTGTTTATGTGGATGCTGAAACAGACAACCGTCAAGGAAATGATATAAAAGGAGAGGGAAATCTTGATTTAACTTAGAATTTCATTTTATCAACTATCACTACCACTACCATTACCGATAATAAATATGAAATTCTTTACTGCTGCTACTACTGCTTTATTATTATCTGCTCAAGCTTTAGCTGAATTAACTTCCTATAAATTATATGCCAAATCTGAAAATACTGAAGTTGATGGTAAAGGTGTTTCAATTTTACATGAAGGTGCAGGTATCTATTTTGTCTTTTTAGGTACTGAAAGCATTGATGTTACTTATGATGATGTTGAAAAGCTTTTATATGTCCCAGTTAGTTCTGATATTCAATTCAATTTTGGTACTAATGCTGATATTGTCCAATTTTCAGTAACCCCTCCAGTTTCGGTTGAAATTGCTGAAGATGGATCGGTCAATTTTGAAGGATCTGATGACCTTTTCGCCGCGCAATACATTAATGATCCATATAACTATTCCAAGGATTCATATGCAGTTATCCTTAGAGGTAAACCACATGCCATTCCAATCAAACTTGTTGCTAAGAAGAATTAGACACTCGGATGGTTTTCCAGATCAAACATTTATAGCATACATAGCTAGAATCAAAATATGAATGAAGAAAAAATTGATACAAAAAGATGTAGTGGTTATACAATAATATTACCCTTGTTATGCTTACCTTGAGTTGCAATATTATTTTTAATGATATCAAAAAAAGTAGCTATAGAGATATCAAAATTTTGGCTAATTGCAATGGCTGCAAAAAAATAAAACCACACTTGCCGAAAGTGTCATATTCAGTACTTTTTCCAATTATAGCCAAGCACTGAAAGTTAGAAATCTATCATGTTAAAATCAATTAAACGTTCTGATTCATATTTACTTGAAAGTTCATCTAGCAACAATTCAACTTCAAACATTATAACAACTTCTACAAACAATACTCAAAATTCATTATTAAAAAGAACCACTAAACCCAATGTTTCTTCTACTAGGGCTCCAAGTTTCACGTTTTCTCGACTTTTGTCAGAAGATACTTTTAATTATAACACTAATAGTAACAGCAATAATACTAATATTCATAACCCTAATAATAATAATAGCAAGTATTCCACAATTCATGGCATCTCTTCTTCAAGCAGAAGAAATAATTTTTTAAAAGTATGTTCTTGGCCATTTACCAAAATTGAAAGTTTCCATGATAGTATAACGAAAAATGATAATGACAATGATGTTGATAATGATAATATTGTTGAATTTGCTGATGATCAATCAACACTTGGTAATGATGATGGTAATACCAAGCATTTAACCATTGCTGATTATAGTAATATTAAAAGAAAAAATTTCGGTGGATTAATCAGTGACAGTAATGGTAGTGGCAACGGAATCCATGGGTATAATTATACGTTAGGTGGCCCTAATAATGGTAGTAGTGGTCCCCTCACTGGGATCAATCCAAGTTTAGAAAACATTAATCATGTTGCTAATGAAAAATTCCATAAAGTGTTTAATCGAGTGAAACGACCACCAGTTGAACAAAACAATAAAAGGAGATGTGTGTTATTATCCAATCTCAATGAGTCAATGGGATTGAACAGTGTTTTACAACAAGTATGTGGAGGTCCATTGGAAAAGTTGACGGTATTATCAAATGGCAAAATTGAATTATTCTTCATATTTCCTGAACATGCAAAACAATTTTATACATATGGTAAAGCCACGGGGTTATTAATGGTAAATGGAGTGAAATTAAAAGTTGAATGGTTGAATGATGAGAATAATTTAGTTAATTCTACATTATCAAGTTCATTAATGAGTGATATTTTACATAATGGATGTAGAAGATGTTTGATTATTTCTAAAAATATTCCTGGTAAAAGAATTAGAAATGGTGATAAAATGTTTTATCCAGAACCTGATATTCACTATTCAACAAACTTAAATTTTGAAGAAATTAAAAATGATTTCAATAAATTTGGTAAAGTTCTTGATATTGGTTCTGTCATTAGTAGAAAGTTATGCTTTAGTATATTCTATTATGACATTAGATGTGCGATATTAGCAAAACAAGAATTGGATTTGATTGGAAGTGAATTAAACAAAAAATATAAAGATTGGTCTATTTGGTATGGTAAAGATATCACTGATCGTGCTTGTTTTGTCTTATGATAATCAAGGGTACTTAAACAGTTGTTATAACAAACAACCAACCAACCAACCAAAAGACAATACATATCTCTCTTTCTCTTAGGTACTACGTGTATATTTCTTCTTGTTGGTGTAATTAATTTTTTTTTTGCAGTTATATTTCCTGATTTGGGCAAATTGTCAACACTGTAAACAAATATCAAATTCCTCATAGAAATTTTTTTTTTTTTTTGTAACGATCAAATTCTTCAAATATGCAATAAACCACAAACAAGAGACCAATTAACAAGATCGTTTACCCTTCTATTCCTTTCCCTGTTGTTCTTTTATTGCTTTTGTTCCATCAATTTTTCCTTTCGTTTATCATTATCATCTACACTAGATACAAACACGTATTGCTAATGTCCCATAAAACACCAACAAGAGCAAGATCTTGCTATGCTAATAGTTCTACTACAACAATGAATTCAACTCCTTCTAGAAACTCCTTCAGACCACCATCAAGATTATCATTAATTCCTAGATCATCGTCACCTATCCAACCACCTAGATCTCGTCCAAGTTCAGCAATGTCAATTAGTCGACCATCAACACCATCAATGAAAAGTCAAGAGCCTTATACCGGCGCCATTACCGTTTCAATTAGACCAAACCCTAATACAATCGATAACAAAAATTGGAGTATCGATGAATTTGATAACTCGATAATAAATACCACTGATGGTACAAGATTTGTGTTTGATAATGTTTTCCCTATGGATAGACAATTGAGTAATATCCAAGTATATAACAAATCATGTTATAATGTTGTCAATAAGTTTCTTGAAGAAGGATATAATGGCACTATATTTGCCTATGGGATGACGGGGTCAGGTAAAACATTTTCTATGAAAGGGTGTGAAAATGATCCTGGGTTTGTTGAATTGGCAATCAATGATATTTTCCAAAAAATTAATGATAATACCACTACCAAAAAATATAAAATGGATATTTCGTATCTTGAGATCTATAATGAAAAGATTATAGATTTATTATCTGGATCACCATCATCCCAAACAACTTCTCAGAGTAACCAAGATTTGAAAATTAGAGACGATGTGGATTTTGGTACCAAAGTAGTTGGGTTAACCAGTGCTAACATTAGTTCAAAACCACAATTATTACAATTGATTAAATATGGAGACACCAATAGAAAAACCAGTGCCACTGATTTCAATGCTAGATCGTCGCGATCTCATTCAATTTTACAAATAAGATTACAAGTGATTGATTTATTGACTGAAACAGAGTTGAAATCAACGTTATCCTTATGTGATTTAGCAGGGCTGGAAAGAGCAGCAACTAGTTTAGAAAGAAGAAAAGAAGGTTCATTCATTAACAAATCATTATTGGCTTTATCTAATGTCATCAATAAACTTTCAAGTTCAGCTCTAGAACATATTCCCTATCGAGACTCAAAATTGACAAGATTATTACAACCGGCATTAAGCGGGTCTTCATTGGTTCTGATTCTTTGTACCATCCATATGGGAGGAAATCAACAGAATTCTCAACAATGTGTTGCCGAGACATATAAAACTTTAAGATTTGCTGCGAGAGCTAAAGATATTGTTATAAATGTTGAAAAAAACATGAGTCATAAACTTGATGGTGGTGATTCAAGTAAGATGATTCAAGAGTTGAATGAGATTATCAGTAAACAACGACAAGAAATTATAAAACTACAATCAAATACGGGTGTATCATCAGAAAAATTTGAGAATTCAAGGATTGTTCAATTGGAATCAGAAAATAGAGTATTGATAGAGAAATTGGATCATTTAACTAGACTAACAGATCTACAAAAAACAGAAACGGCAATAATCAAAAATGATATATTGAATGACATTTTAGCTTCTGGTTTAGACAATCTGCAAATTCTTATGACAAATATTGAAGATTTCTATAAAAAAATGACTTATGAAGCCAATGAATACAAATCATATATTTGTCGTTTAGAAACACAATTAAGATTAGAATCAATAAATAGTACCCAACAACAGCAATCATCATCACCAACATCCAGTATACCAATGACAAACACCACTAATGATTCATCTGAATTAATGGATGCTTTGAAAGAACAAGAAGAAGAAATTCTTATGTTAAAAGAACAATTAAAAGACAAAGATCAGATAATAAAGAGTTTATCTCAAACGACAAGATTACGTCGATTAGTTGGTAATAATAACAATAGCACCGCTAATAGTCATAACACATATAATACCTTGGATAATGATTTCAAACGACACACAACAATAGTCAATTTTGATAAAGAGAATTATGAACCCGAATTACGTGATTTCAAGCTAAGTCCAAAGAAACCAAAATCAAATTGTGATATTCTAGAAAGTTTTTGAATGTGATAAAAGGACTAAGGTTTTCTGGTTTTTTCTTTTTCTGATTATATATACTCATATATTCTTAATTAATAATACTGTTTCTTCTTTTTTAAAAGAATTCAACACTTGTTAAAACATGTAGATATCGCTAATTGAATTCGAAACCGACTGAATCAAATTGATGTTGATTCATTTTGGGTTTTGTGTCAGAAGATAACGCTCTTTATCAATTTCCTGCATATAAGTTGTTTCTTGTCCTATTCCGCTTTTCATTCCAGCCGGCCTCGCATTGCCCTCCTTCCGCTTCCCATCCTCCGTCTAATGCAAATTCTTAATAACAAATTCAGCCTTGTCTTCATTTTAATACTTTCATCCTACTCCATATTCACTAACTCTTTAACGATTAAAACCATTTTGAACTAATATATTAACTGATCTACATTTGAAGTATATTTTCATTCATTCATTCATTCTTTTTATTTGGAATCACATCTTTGAATTAAATTGGTTTTTAAGAAGTGAATTTTCAAGCGATCCCAACAACACTCACCACCCACCACCCACCACCCTAGATTTAACAACTTAGTTATGTTCAAGAAACTACGATCAAACTCTACTGTATCACATAATAGAAGAACATCCACTAGTGATTCTCAACAACAACTGGTACGGGGTAATCATGAATTGCGAAGACACAGCCAACCAAACCCAATTATCAATTATGAAGTATTACATTCTACATCTACAGCAAATGGGAGGAATCACATTCGTCAAAATGAGTCTGAATCAGTTATAATTGATGAATCTACTGATCAAGAAATGTCACCATTAACAACGACTCAAAGTAATCAATCGACAGCATTATCTGAGGCAAATACATTGTTTATTGATAGACATCAACGACTAGAGTTACAAGATAATTATCTAGATAATTTTACAATGTACTTACCATTTGTGATTAGACAAATGCGATTAATTGAGGAAAGACGATATCTAGAATCACAAGAGTATCGTAATGAAAATGAACAAACTAGCGACAATAATGATCCATTACAACAACCCCAACAACAACAACAACAACAACAACAACAAACTTCGCGTCATGTTGTAATACCCGATATTACAGGTGATGATTTAGATGATATTTCTACCATATTTGATGAAGCTCATGTCCCATTAGAAACTTTTGCCATGAATCATTATAAAATTCTTGAAAAACAATTGTCATCATTTGATATTAAACGACTGTTTATAATTGTTGCTGGTATGTTAAAACATAATACTTATATATTCCCTAGTGCTGAATCATTTGAATTATTTAAACAACTACGATCGAGCATTAAGAAACATCGCAAGAATCTGATCATGGTATATGACAACCAAGGAACTATTAAACGAGCATCATTGACATCATCAACAACAAATATCAAACGAGAAGATATTAACCAAGAAAGTGAAGGAATAATAATTGATGATAGACCCCATATTATTCCATTAGATCAAAAACTAAAAGGATTAGGATTACCATTGTTTAAAATTCAAACCCCATATTTATCTTCATTTCGGAAAAACACTCCATGTATAATTTTCCAAAGATATAAAGAAGTTCCTCAACCTCCACCAGCACCACCACCTGCGTCACCAGCATCATCGTCGCTGACACCGTCATTATTATTAGCATCATCATCATCGACTCTGTCATTGGCATCATCGTTACCAGGCAAAATAAAAGTGAAAAAATCCCCTTCAAAATCATCTGATGAATATACTTCAAGTAAAGATGATTTTGAATTTGAAACATATAATTTTTGTCAAGTATATTCCAAATATTTTCAATCATATCGAAGATTTATATTTGAATTCACACCATTGGATCAACCAAGCTTTAAAGTCATTATGTTTCAAAGTAATTTACGACCATTTGCTGATTTTTTATATAAAAAGACTCGTTTTAGAGTAATTGGACCAGCAATGTTACTGGGTGTTATACAAAATTATAATCCTCATATGAGATTATTAGTAATAGATGATGATAAACCTTCATTAGTCGATAATATAATCAATAAAAAACCCCATAGTGGCTCAAATACCTCCATTGCCACAGTGGCCACCAACTCAATTACTGGTGCCGCGGCTGCTGCTGCTGGAGGATTATTTCATAAACGTAAATCAAATGATAAAAAATCCAAAACATATGTTGAATTCAATTATGATGATCCAACCACATTTATTAATCCAATACCTAATAATACATTTGCCGACGAAGACAACAACGCTAATATCGGTCAAGCAATTAATACTTCACTGTATATAAGCAATGATTTACCACCATTTGGTTGTTTTAAAGATTCAATGTTATATCGAACCAATTCTAGTTTATTACCGAAAAAATATACTGAAGAAGGTAAAATTCAAATGTATCAAGATAAACTGTTTTTAATTGATAAAGATGAAAATAGCACCCTTTCAATTGATATTGATTCTATGGTTCTTGTTTGTATCATGGCTACTTTAAGAGATATATCGATTAAAAATGCTGGTAGAACAAATACTCAAAGGACATTTGGTATTGGATTAGGTAATAGAATAGGGTATGGATTAGAACCATCTCATGTAGGGATAATTGGTTTATAGAATGAAATACACCAAAAATGTTCTTTTTTTGCTGAATTGTATATTTTGTTACTATTTAGATGTATTCAGATACCTTATCTTCTTATATCAAAGCTTGATTAATTGATACATCAATTGATCTCATGCCAATTTACAATAAAAGTGATTTTGGAAAAGAAAAAGAAATTGAGGTAGAAATAAAGTATATAATAAAAAGAAAAAGGATAGAAAGAACTTGCTCATTAATAATCTAATAACGTTCTGGGGATCTTGATCTATCTCTTCTAGGAGGAGATCTTGATGGAGATCTACTGTATCTTCTTTCTTCAACTCTTGGTTCTCTACCTTCATCACGTTCATATCCTCCTCTATCTTCTTCACGATCATAACCTCCTCTACCTTCCTCACGATCACGGTCATAACCACCTCTTCCTCCTCCATAACCACCTCTACCACCATCGCGGTATCCTCCATCACGGTATCCACCGTCACGGTAACCTCCTCCTCTTCCTCCATCACGGTAGCCACCATAGCCACCACCTCTTCCCCCATCACGGTAACCTCCATAACCGCCTCTTCCACCATCACGATATCCACCTCTTCCCCCGTCACGGTATCCACCGTAACCACCACCTCTTCCTCCTCCATAACCACCTCTACCACCGTAACCACCGTCGCGATAACCACCTCTTCCTCCATAGCCACCATCACGGTAGCCTCCTCTTCCACCGTAACCTCCATCACGATAACCTCCTCTTGGACCAGAAAATTGTTGTCTCACACGGTATGGGTCGGATCTGGCAACTTGAACAACCAATCCGTCTTTGATTGAATATGGCAAAGTTTTACCATCCAATTCCAAAGCACGTTCACAACTTTCTGCATCCTTATATTCAACGAATGCATATTTTTCACCATCGTCGGATCTTGGTGGAGGAATATCTAATCTAACTAATTCTCCGTATCTATAATAATAATAATTTGATAATTGTTGTTAGTCTCGATGAAAACTGATGAAAAAATGATACTAAAAAATATTTTTGTTGTTTTATTCTATGTTTGTTTTAAAATTTGGGGAGGGGGGTGATAAAAATTTAGAATGGTACAAATGGGAAGGATATATAGAAATGAAATAATTGAAAAAAAATAAAGTTAAGAATGGAGGATAATTTTAATTAGATGTGATAAGATATAGTGATGGATATAATTACGGAGAAGGGTGAATATGACTAAATCAATTCAGTGATTAGATTAAAATATTCAGGAAGGAAAGAAGGAAGAAGGGAGTGAATGGAAAAGGAAAAGGGAAGGTAAAGGAGAAACAAAGGAAGGAAAATGGATGATCTGATAGGTGTTCAATATGTCTGAAAATCAATCGGATTCAAAAAAAAAGAATAGTGAATGAAGAAATGACGGTACATTCAATGGATCACTTGTCAAAAATGAATTGAGTCAAACTTCACGTCTGTTGACTTGAACTCATAATCAAATGAAACCGGATAGCAGCTAGTTGTGAATTGTCTTGTTAAGAAACATTGGCAAAAATAGGCTGTGGATGAATAGGATTGTAATAATATCAATATAAATGAAATAACATAGATCATTATCTAATAAACCATGGAATCAATAAATCCTATAGTTTGATGTTAATTTAGAAGAAATGAAGAAAGAGTCTGTTAAGAGTAAAAATCCCCAATTATTGAATCCATAAATGATAGAATTATGGAAACGAAAACTCCATAGCAAAAAACAAAAAAAAAAAAAACAATCAAGATACCTTGAAGTTATCATAATCAGTTATACATACTTTTCAAAATCTGGAGCTAAATCAGCAGCTTTGGATTCTCTTGAAAACCCAGTGACATATAATGTATTCTTTGGCATTGTAAATGATTCAAAGTGATAAAGAAAAACCTAACTTTTGTTGTTGAGTTTTTTTTTCTTTTTTCAGGTTTAAAATTTCGTGATCAAATTTTTAAATTTCATTTTGGTCAACATACAGTACCAACGACTGTGTTGTAAGACTAAGTACTTTTAAATGAACAGTTGACAGTATTGAAGTGGTACTCTTAATTTAGCTTATTGTTTAAGTAAAGTAGTGGATCGGGTTGGTTTTTAGAAACTATTAATGGGTGCTCGATAGACTACTACCAAATAAACTTTACTAGCTTTGTCAATAATAAGAAACAGTACAAGTCAAATTATCATTGCAAAGTATGGGTTATTAAATGATTGATAACATCAGTAACAGGAATGAATGAAAGTAGGAACTCTCTTGAAACACAAGCAAGTTACTAAAAAAGTAGATGATCACTACAGATCCATAATTAAACCTATAAGGTTATATTGAACAAATCAGATGAAAAATGAAAGTAACAACTCCAACCAACGAAGAACTAAAATGATTGTGAAACTAAAAGCTAACTCTGATTTACTCCACTTTTTTTTTGGATTCAGGTTTTCTGATTTAGTAAATGAATTGTGTTTTTTAGTATTCTAATTTAGAAAATCATGTTCAGGAAAGCTTAATTGTGATTGTAGTAGTAGTAGGACTATATTCAATTCTCAGTTGATTCTTCGCTTCACCCCTAGAGTATAATTTGTAGCTTTAATACCCTTCCATTAATCCTTAAAGTGGCAAGAAAGGGGCTGACAATAATTATCCCTGCGGTTGATAAGTATTTTGTAAATTGTTACATATATATACATGTTAGTAGTGATACCCTTCTACTATGATACATCACTAAGACTAATAGTTTAATTATTAAAAAAAAGACACAAGCGAATACGTGTCTTACTCTCACTGGCCAGCTATATCCACAATTGAATTGTTGGGATCTTGTGACACCAAAGCTTATAAGCTTCTAAGCTTCAACCTTATACAATATCAAGATCCGGGATCTTGATCTAAGCTTTTATATTGGAAAACAGTTGATTTCATTTACTACATACAGGTCTACACACACACACCAGCACGCCTGATTATGCAAAATACAAATAAATTAATTTCAATTAATTAATGATCAACAGCAACAACAACAATTGTTATAATATTTGATAAGGACTCAATATTTAGTAGTTCGTGAATAGGGGTAAAATGTATGGAGTAGTGTAAATCTGAACAATTATGGTAATCGTGTATCTTTCCTAAAACGGCTTTAATAGGAAAAAAAAAAAAAGGACCAACAAAAAAAATTTTTTAAAATCCAACAAAAAATAAATAATAATCATTTGTACACGTTATTGAACATATGGACACGCCCTACACACACTTATTACACACAATTCTCAGACAACCCACTACCACCCGCCTACTCAAATTTTTGCTTCGTCATACTTCAATACTAAAAAAATTTACAAAAACTATTAACAAGTTACAACAACAACCGCCTCCACCACTTTCCACTTTTTCATCAACGTTTCTATATACTTCCCTTTTGTTCACTAAGAACTACTAATCACAACGTTTCTATAAATCTTTTATTTTGTTGTTTTGTTTTGTTTTTTGAAAGGAAACTATAGCGCTTAGTACCCCTAATCTACACAATCATGACAGATCCATTAACATTCTTGGATGAGTTTAATGAATTCTTTTATTTCCCAGAAGATAATGATACTTTTGCACCAAATGAAATTGGGAAATTGAAATTTGGATCAAAGATAAATGCAACACCAAAATCTATTGAAGTGCCTAGTTCTTATTTGGATTTTTCACCTGAAACAATGAATAATTTACCATATAGATTGAGTATATCTGGTTTACCATCTTTTTCTAGAGTAGAAACTCAAATTAAAATGAATTTAACAATAAATGCTCCTTTCACTAATCATTATGTTCATATAACCCCTGATCTTATATCAAAAAAGAAATTATGTTTAGAAGAACCATATTCAAATCTTGATGATAATATTAAAAAACATATTTTGGAATTTGACGCTTATATTCTTACTCAAAGTAACAAGTCTTGTGCTGTTTGTCCAAGATGTATTAAACGAGAACAGAAAAGAGCATCACGTAGTAAAGCTGGTGAAGAGAAATCTGCCGTTTGGGATTGTGATGTTGAAAGGAAAGCAATCATTATAAATAATAAAGAAATCATTGCTTTCCAATCGGGTGTTTTGGAATTATCTGCAAGAATCATATGTTATTGTCGACACCATAAAGAACTGGAAGGATTCAAACTTTTAATAGTACTTAAAAACCATTTAGGGCAAGTTGTTGCTAAACAAATATCTTCCCCTATTATGATTATGGACAGAAAGAAAAATTTGAAGGATTCGGCACCTAGTTCATCGGCAAATTTGGTTGAATTGGATAAGAAGAAATTGTCTATTTCTGATTCTGATAATGAAAAATTAATGACCAACCAGTTTGTTCAACTATCACCAAATTCATTGGATGAATCGGCATCTGAAGCTTTAGCCACTACTGATTATGAAACTAGAGGAGTGAAACGTAAGAAGTTGTCTGTTGATGATTCTTTCAACACCACATCTAACCCAATGTACAATGGGTTTAGTGGTTATTCTCCAATGAGTAATAGTGATACAAATACATCGGCTATAAGTCAAAGTTTCTCGGGTCCAACAATATCAAAGCCATCTCTGGCTCAATTTTCTATTGGATTTTCACCGATTAGTCAACCACAATTTCCATCACAATTCCAATCACAAACACAATTGCTACAACAGCAACAACAGCAAACTGTACCATCAATTCAAAAAATCATACCAGCTCAAGGTCTGATTCGAGGTGGTATTGAAGTCACAATTTTGGGTTTCAATTTCCGTCCTGGTTTGCTGATCAAGTTTGGTGCAAATCAAGCATTGGCTACTCATTGTTGGTCAGAAACTACTATTGTTACGTATTTACCACCTGCAGCACAACCAGGTCAAGTCTTGGTCACGTTTGAAAATCAAGATAATGATAATGTAGGAGGACCACAACAACAACAAGTGTTTACTTATACTGATGATACTGATCGACAATTGATTGAATTGGCTTTACAGATTGTTGGATTGAAAATGAATGGGAAATTAGAGGATGCTAAGAATATTGCTAAAAGAATTGTTGGCACTGATAATAATAATAATAATAATAATAATAGCAGTAATATTAATACTAATACCAGTACTAACAGTAATAGTCCAGCAGATAATGAGAATGACAATAATAATACCAATAATAATACTACTGCTGGTGCTGCTGGTGCTGCTGCTCCTGGTGCTGCTCCTGGTAGTACTGTTACCTCAACAAATTCAAATACATCTTCTAGTTTTGAAAATGATGAAAAATCAATGGCTAAATTGAATAAATTAGTTGAATTTTTCGAATCGAGAACTAATAATCAAGATGATTTGGAAAAATGGTCAAGTATGAAAACATCGGAAATATTTGGTGATCAAGAAGAAGAATATTTTGCTGATAGTGAAGTTGTACCATCATATAAATCAATATTCCCTAATGGTGGTAATGCTAATAATACCAAACTAATAGCTGAACCTACACCTGAAGCTGATGCTGGTGCCACATCAGATTCTTCTGAAGATATGGTTGTCACATATATTAATCATCCTCGTAAATCAATGAAGAATGATAAAATGTTATTATTCTTTTGGATACCGGCATTAGTAATCATGTTGTTTACCTTCTTTATGGTATATGTGGTGGGATATCAATTGAATGATTATTCCATTGTTGAAAAAATGTTGAATTGTACTTCTTTACTAAGGTGATATTAATAAAAACCTATTGCAGGATAATATAATATGATTTTTTTTTTTCACTTCATGGTCAGTTTTTAGTATATATGCTTGTTTCAGCTGCTTTTAATTTTTAGAATGTTTACCTTTCAATTTAATTTAATTTAATTTACCTTTTCTTGTTTAATATTAGTTTTCGGTATGTGTTGTGTTGCTACATTTTTATGACTTGAGTCTATTTACTTAGTTTGTATTTGTTTATTAATATAATGAGTTTTAATAATATCAAGTTAATTGATTAATTAACTAATATGTCTATTTACATAAACCATCACGATATCTTGAAGTATCAATTCTCATGAATTCTCTTAATGCCATTGTAGCATATGAACTAACACCTAATTGCATTCTTAAAACCACTGCCAATTTATTACCCCCTTCCTTATCGTCGTTAATAATTCTATCCGGTAACTCTATTGGAGTAGTGACAGATTTTTGCGATGATTTCTTTTCTTGTTCTTTTTTCAAATTTAATAATTCTAAATCAGTTCTAATCAATGGTTTTTCTCCATCTCCTGTTTCACCATCTTCGCCTTCCTCAGTTTTATATTTGATGAGTTCAAATGATAAATTATTAGCTTTTGCCATTAATTTTCTATAAGTACCAGTTAAAGAAAATTCTTTTTGTTTTCTAATCATTTTAAATGGATTTAATCCATCTTTCTCCATAATATCAATATAAACTTGTTTTAAAATTGGATTTGTCGGATATTCAATTTTATAACCTGGTGATGGTAATATCACATCAAATATAGTATATTTACCTGATTCAATATCTTGTTTTGTTAATGATCTAACTTTAGCTTCATTAAGATAAACTACATCCTCATCAACAATGTCAGGATTAGTGATAGGGTCTTCAAACACTAAGTCACCTTCGATTAAATTTAATCCATATAATTCGATTCTTTTTGATGCTACTAAATTCCAAATATATGCTTGATATGCATGTCCATACATCATACGAAGATTTTTCGGAATTGCTTGAATGGCTTTAAGATAAGAATTTGAAGAATAAACGGTATTGTTGTCATCTTTTTGTTGCGGTGATTCATTTTGTAAAACTCTTAAAACGGCAGTTTCAGCAACAAAATAATGAGGTAATTTATTCAAAGTTAATTTAGGATCTCTAGTTTGTTTCCAAATTTTTCTAGCTTCAATTGAACCGGGTGCAACTGATTCTTGATCAGATAATAACAATTCAACAAATTCTTGCCAATTTTCATTTAAAATAAATTTCCCAAATTCATGAGTTGATATACTAAATGAACCAAATCTTTGCATTCCAAAATAATTTATAAATCCATTTTTTTGTAAACTTTCAAAACATGAAGTAACAATTGATTCAATGGATTGTGATTGATCCTGGGGCTGTTGCTCTTGTTGTTGTTGTTGATGATGAGGTTTTATATCTCTAATAACAATCGTGAATTCATTACCTTTTAAATCACCTAATTTTAATGGATGATCCTCATAACTAAATGACCCTAATGTGAATCCATTCCTTTTCAGTTTATTTAATGCATTGACTCGTAATACTTTACCATGATTGATGCTAAATCTTTGACATGTGGCACCACGACGATCTTTAGTACCAGCATAATTTATAAATTTATGATTAATTCTTAATAATTTCCCAATATTATTAGCAACTTCCATTGTGTCACGATTTTGTTTATAAACCGTGAAATGTAAATATGGTTTATAAGGACCTAACCCATAATTAATGACTCCATTTTCATCAATATGATGCATACTTTCTTGAAATTGCCTTGGTTGTTGTCTACTACCACCATTACGATTTCTTGATGATATGGCAATTTTAAAAGTGTTTTCCAGTGATGTAATAGTTTCTAATTTATTTTGAAAAACCTTTCTAAATAATTGATGTAATTTGGTTCGTTGTTCTTTATCATCAAATTTAGTTTCAGTTTCAAAATTTTTCCCATTATGAAATAATTGTTCAACTTGTTTCAATTCTTCAACAGTAATAAATTTCAATAATTCTTCACGATCTTCATCAGATATTTTTGGATGTTTATTTGATTCACCACCATCACCACCATTGTCGTCAGCCTCTTTCGATCTTTGTTGTTGTTCTTTTTCTTGTTGTTTGGCAGCTTTTATTTCAGCGATTTCTTCTTCAGTTTTACCTTCAATTTCTTGACGAAATTTAGCTCGTTCTTGTAATTTCAATTCTCTTTTTGATGGTCCAACATCAATACCATCATCAATTAAATGAATTACATTACCTAATGGGTCAATTTCATTGACTTGGAAATCAGAATGTAATGTTTTTAATAATCCAGAAAACCCAGTTATATTAGGATTAATAAATTGAGTAATACCAGCTTTGGTTTCACTGATTCCCATAAGAGTTGGTTTCAATTTTTTAGCAACATTACTACTACTACCACTGCCATCATTGATTAAATTGGTTTGAGTTGCCAATATTTCTTGATCTTGTGGAAATGATCTTTTAAGTGATTCAGACATGATTCGTGTAATTGTACGTAACCAATGTCTTATCATACATATATAAAGAAAGATTATTCAGCATAATATATGTTGGTAAATGTACTGGAAGATTTTTTTTTCAACTGAGAAGGAGATGAGCTTACATCAAAATAGGTCGGATTTACATTTCTTACAAGAACATTCAATAATCAGCAAAGAAATATACAGCTACATACACTTGTGTGGATCTTTAATGTTATATATAAATAGGTTGACCATCTAAGTTACCATAGTAATATTTACGAAGTATCACTTTTTAGCACAATTTGAAGTAGTACTTTCAATCTACCTTTAGCTCCCATGCCTCTCCCCCTTTTTAATCCCTTTCACAATCCGTCTATTCCTATAATTTTGCTCAATAACGGTCATCAAACAGTTATCAATTTCTTATAATCTTCTTTCAATTGCCATTCTTTTTGAGGTCATTGATTGTTTGCCACTTAAAAGGAGGAAGTTAAGCCTCATTCAGATCTTTTATCACGTGCCAACTAACATTACGTAATGATTTTTGGGGTCGTCAGTTGGAAAGAAGAAAACGAGAGAGGGGCCATTGCATTCACACACGCAATTACAAACATCAACAACAACAAGTTAATCAATTTCATTTAAAACCCATCCATAGATACATCAATTAGTTATTACCCACTTCTTGTATCAATCCCTTTACTTAACAATGTCAACTGATCATCATTCTCATCCAGTTGAAGGACATCAATTCAAAAAAATCTTTAATCGTTTAAGTGGACAACCAGAATCATATAGTCGTAAACAAAATTATACTTTTGGTAAGACTTTAGGAGCAGGATCATTTGGAATTGTTAGATATGCTAGAGATAATAGTACTGATGAAGAAGTAGCTGTGAAAATAATTTTGAAAAAAGCTCTTAAAGGTAATGAATCAATGATTATTGATGAAATGCAATTGTTAGAACAATTAAATAACCCTCATATTGTTGGATTTAGAGATTGGTTTGAAAGTAAAGATAAATTTTATTTAGTGACTCAATTAGCCACTGGAGGAGAATTATTTGATCGAATTGTTCAAAAAGGTCGATTCACTGAACATGATGCTTCATTAGTAGTACTTCAAATGTTGGAAGCTTTGGAATATTTACATAATAAAGATATTGTTCATCGTGATATTAAACCCGAAAATATATTATATTTAACTTCAAAAGATGATTCCCCCATTGTGTTGGCAGATTTTGGTATTGCTAAACGATTACAAAATCCTAATGAAAAATTGACTTCATCTGCTGGATCATTTGGATATGCTGCCCCTGAAGTCATATTAGGTACTGGTCATGGTAAACCTTGTGACATTTGGTCATTAGGTGTGGTTACTTATACTTTATTATGTGGATATTCTCCATTTAGATCAGAAAATGTTCAAGATTTCATTAATGAAGTGAAACATAATAATGCTGTGATTTTCCATGCTGATTATTGGAAAGATGTCTCCAAAGATGCCAGAAGATTTATTATCAAGGCATTACAATTCAACCCTGATAATCGCCCTACCGCCACTGAATTATTAAATGATCCATGGTTAGTTTCTATTGCTAAAGAATATAAGGAAACCGATTTATTACCTAATTTCAAACAAGGATTTGATGCCAAGAAGAAATTCAGACAAGCAATTGAATTGGTGAAATTGAATAATAGAATTAAGAAATTGAAAGAATGGCAAACTGATGAAGATGATGATCCAACGGAAATTAATTTATTTAACGAACATGGTAGTGTTGAGCAAAGAGCAAACCCTTCTACTAATGATGGATTAACTATTCCTGGTACTACCTCACCACGTCGTGGAGAATCACCATTGAATACATGGAAGAAATTTAATGATGTTATCAATTCTTTAGATACAAATCGATCCAAAGCTTCATTGTCATCATTTAAATCTCCATATGATCTTGCTCATTCCAATAGAGGTACCGATGTAAGCAACTCTGGTGCCACTAATGTTGGTAAGAGTGATACGGCCAGTAGTGCTTTTGTTCAATTAGTACATGCAGCAACTGCAAATAAAGAAAAAGTAGCCAATTATACTGAAGATGAAGAAGGAAAAGAAAAGAAACAAAAAGATGGTGATAAAAATTAGAGACAAGTAAAATATACGTGAATTCTGGTGGTTGGAGAAAAGAATGTTGATTTTTCATTTCGGTCTTGGAGAAGTAATGTTTTCTGTTCTTTTTTTTGTAAATTATAGTATCAAGATTTAATTAAATTGAATTATCTTTTTTTATCTTACTGGTTATCAACTCTTCTCTGAATGTTGGTTGATGATACTGACCAACATTTATTTCTTTGCTAACGTATGCTGGTTCAAATCAACAACAAACAAACAACGGAAAAAATAAAGAGAAGTGGAAACTGAAATTTCAATTCAATTCAATTCGATTTAAAAAGATCTTTATATCAAATAATATACTTTAGTATTTCTTATTTAAAAGTTGGTTATTCACTCATTGAGTAGACATAACGAGGAATCTATTTCATTTATATAACTTCTTGATATTACAAATCACCAAAAGTCAAACCAAAAACATTTAACAAAAAGAAAACGAAAAAAAAAAAATTTTCTTCTTCGAGGTATTTCCTTTTAGTTCCTTCCTTCTTCTTCTTTATGAATAGATAAACACTCATTTAACAAATCATGTCCAATAACAACTTTCAAGAGAGTTCTAATAACACTAGCCTGCCTTCTAAACGATCGACACCAATGTTGTTTCTTGATGCCGAAGACAAAACTCAAGAAGCATTAACAACTTTTGAATTACTAAATGCATGTACATATCAAAACAAATATGTTGGATCGGCCAACGTCACCACTACTGCCACTACCAGTACTAAAACATCTAACTCAACCCTGACTAAATCTCATCAACAACAACATCGTCGGAAACTTGAATATATGACATGTGATTGTGAAGAGGAATGGGATAGTGAATTACAAATGAATTTAGCGTGTGGACCCGATTCTAATTGTATTAATCGAATTACTTGTGTTGAATGTGTTAATAGGAATTGTTTATGTGGGGATGATTGTCAAAATCAACGATTTCAAAACCGTCAATATAGTAAAGTCAAAGTTATTCAAACGGAATTAAAAGGTTATGGATTAATTGCTGAACAAGATATTGAAGAAAATCAATTTATTTATGAATATATTGGTGAAGTTATAGATGAAATTAGTTTCCGTCAACGAATGATTGAATATGATTTACGACATTTAAAACATTTTTATTTTATGATGTTAAGTAATGATTCATTTATTGATGCCACGGAAAAAGGGTCATTAGGTCGATTTATTAATCATTCTTGTAATCCTAATGCATTTGTTGATAAATGGCATGTTGGTGATCGATTAAGAATGGGGATTTTCGCCAAAAGGAAAATTTCCCGTGGTGAAGAAATTACATTTGATTATAATGTTGATAGATATGGAGCTCAATCTCAACCATGTTATTGTGGTGAACCAAATTGTATAAAATTCATGGGTGGGAAAACTCAAACTGATGCTGCATTATTATTACCACAAATGATTGCTGAAGCATTAGGAGTAACACCAAGACAGGAAAAAGCTTGGCTTAAAGAAAATAAATCAATTAGAAATCAACAACAAAATGATGAATCAAATATAAATGAAGAATTTGTTAATAGTATTGAAATTGAACCAATTGAAAATCAAGATGGGGTGACTAAAGTCATGTCAGCATTAATGAAAACTCAACATCCGTTAATTATTAAAAAATTGATTGAAAGAATATTTCTTAGTAATGATCAAGATGATATTAATGTTATGTTTGTTAGATTCCATGGATATAAGACAATATCAACAATTTTACAAGATTTATTAGTGGCCAAGAATAGTGGTAAAGAATCAGAAACAACTGATAACAACGATATCGACAACTCCACTGGAGATGACGATCAAGATAAAGATGAGTTGATTATTAAGATTTTGAAAATATTGGTTAGTTGGCCAGCAGTTACTAAGAATAAAATAGCTTCAGCTAATCTAGAAGAAGTTGTTAAAGATATTCAAACCAATATTGAAAATAGTAATAATAATGATGAAATTAATCAATTATGTACTAGTGTATTAGATAGATGGTCAAAATTAGAAATGGCTTATCGTATTCCTAAACAAGAGAGTGTACCTACCAGCAATGCTGCTGCTGCTGCTACAACAACTGCAACTGCCACCGGCACCACTACTTCAGCATCTCCATTTGAAAGAATATCATCTCATACACCAGAAGTAGGTGGTACCAATACACCATCATCAACCTCACAACAACAACAACATCAAAATTCACGAGATGCGGGATTACCAGAAAATTGGCGTAGTGCATTTGATAAAAACACTGGTGGATATTATTATTATAATCTTGTTACTAAAGAAACTACCTGGGAAAGACCTTTGGGTTCATTACCATTAGGACCAAAACCACCAAGTGGACCAGGCTTAAAAGGTCGAATTAATAAATATAATGAAATTGATTTAGCTAAAAGAGAAGAATTAAGAATTCAAAAGGAAAAAGAAATGAAATTTATTGAAATGCAAAATCGAGATCGTAAACTTAAAGAATTGATTGAAATGAGTAAAAAATCAATGAATAACATTGGTGGTAGTAGTGGTACTACCATTACTGCTGCTACTATTAATGGTTTATCTGATAATGGTGGAAATAACAATGGGAATATTACTGGTATTTATGGAGATGATAAACACTCAAAGCATCATCATCATCATCATGATAAGCATTTGAAAAATGGTCCTAGAAATACCAGCACCAGCAGTAGTAGTGGTAATAATGTTGAGAAAATTTGGAAACGAATATTTGCTAAATATATTCCTAACATTATTAAAAAATATGAATCAGAAATTGGTCGTGATAATGTTAAAGGATGTGCCAAAGAATTAGTTAATATTTTAACACAAAGTGAAATCAAGCATGGTAATAGTCTACCCTCATCATCTTCTTCGAATGGTTATAGTATGGAATTGAGTGATAAAAAATTGAAAAAAATAAAAGAATACAGTCATGGATATATGGACAAATTTTTAATTAAATTTAATAATTCCAAAAAACACAAATCTACAATGGGGAGTAAGGGAAGTGATAATCATAAACGAAAGCATAATGGTGATGGAGATAATGGAGTAAAACGTAGTAAAGTATAGATATTTATTTTGTTCATACAAGAAAAATAAACAAATTAAAAAACCTAGAAGATTTGACTTTATGAGTTTTACTCAATGCAATATTTCTTCTTATAGGGATCTTATTAATGGCAACATGTATGCCCCTTTTTTCTACTATAAGGACAATATGCATCAGTCGAT
>OKKB01000196.1_pt1 | contig 31727 bp, 16 predicted proteins | sample 1613931 | NCBI WGS metagenome assembly OKKB01 (sample SAMN04436893, study PRJEB24849) | human gut metagenome | biome: human gut; feature: NICU; material: stool | host: Homo sapiens | place: USA: Saint Louis, MO | collected 2012-02-08
ATATTGATTGTGAATCAAAACGACCGTATTTTATCTCTTTCAAATCTTTGTCCTATTGCTCAATTCCTTCTTTCATTCTTGCTTTTCCTTTTTCATTGAATGTTGAATCACTTCAGTTGCTCATAACCAGAAAATACAAAAATAATAATATTCACTAATTTTTAGAGAGTCATGCATTTACTAAAAGAAAAATTTTACTCTAACAATCAATGATGCATGGTTTAAATTTGAATAACATTTTTAGTACGTGTTTTTTTTTTTTGGTTAGTTGTGATATAAAAAATGGTATACACAAATAGGAACATTTATGAAAAGCGTTCACTTTAGTAAAGTTCCTTATTTAGTAAAGAACAATCCATACAAAGAAAAGAAAAGCCAGATAAAATGTTAAAAGTGTAGTAAATTCATCAATGTACGTGCATGAAGAGTATTGGCATATGTAGAGTCTGTTATATGACAACCTTGCTATTTTTTTGCAAAACGAATTGCGGAAATTCAAAAAAAAAAAAATCCAAAATTTGCAAATGCGACACAAACCCAAAATCTAAACGCAAAAAAAAACCAAATTAATCTTCTTCCTGAAATTTTGTTAAACTACTAAATGATATTGTTTTTCATTCTCAAGACTCTTGACTAATCATGATTTTTGTAATCTCGTACTTGTTCCACAAAACAGCAAACACTAAATTTGATTAGTGTCCAAAACAAAGAGTTAGTTGATGCTTTTTGTTGTTGGAGTACATTATTGGAACCTGAATTGAATTCTGTTCGTGTGGCCCCCTACTTTGACTTGTTGTACCCAAGTTTGTGCATTTCTTCTTTTCATTGTTTTCTATTTTTTTCAATAACTTTTTATTGAAATGTAAGCATGTTGTAACCAACATTATTCCGTTTTAACTCCTTTTACTTATAAATTAAAGAAATGTAAATTATTGGAGGAATTCTTTTTTTTTCGGGGGGGTGTTAGATTGTTATTGTCTGTTTTTTTTTTCATAGCTTGCATTTATCCTGGTATTTTAATTCTCTGAAAACATTTCCTTTTGGTCTCATCAAGAGTGCTGCATCTTAAAACAAAAAAACCTTTTGTTCCTATTATGCATTGTTACTGTTTCTTGTTTCTTTTGCATGTTTTTTGATTAATTATAATAGTGATAACTCCATCTTTTATTGTCAATCAACTGGGACCTTGATGGCCAGTAGCTAAAAGAGAGGTGGAAAATTTGGTTAGTTAACTAACTAGCTGTTCGTTTTCTTCTTAATATATCAAGGGGTCAAGCTCTTATATTCATTCGCAGGTGACTAAACTCACTTTTAGTATTTTTAATATCTGAGAGAAGTAAATTTAATAGGTATTCGCCTACACTTCAAAAAAGCTTCGAAAAATTAAATCCGAGTCAAGAAATCTCTGTGCCATTGTCTTTTTTGTGAGTGTATCCCCCACTTCAACTTTCCCTCAAATTTGTCACCACAGTCTCAATTGTTAATAATTTGCTGCCAAAAAAAGTCGGATAACTCGCACATTTTCTTTTTCCGATTGATGTCATTATGATTATGATGTAACTTCCGATATGCCTTATCGTTTACGACAACCCATGGTTTAGCATCAATGAGGAGGAGGTGGACATGAATATAAAAAATTTAACATAAGATGCATGATATACAAAAAAAGGAAAAAGTGAAATCTATCCAAATAAATACCGCGAGCTGGCAAACTGAAATTTGCTTATCATAGGGTGTGGCGCCCATGACGTGTGTTCACTTTTGTCTTTCTTAAGGATAATACAGGGTAATTGCATTTGCATGGTTCTTGCATAGTTGCATGCTTTAGTCTGTCCAAGGCGTGCAGGTCCGACAAGGAGATCATTTGCTAATATTAGTGTATCGGCAATAAAGTTTTAGATCTTGCTAAGCATGTGGTAGAGTCAACCTAAAAATTTGTTCCATCTAGCTAAATTTCACAGGACGTATAATCAAGTAGTGGCCATAGCTACTTTTTAGGTTTGGAATTGATGGTTGATTATTTAAGCGCTTTGCTCATGGTATGCTTCTCGGCAAACTTTCAAAGTCAAGATGAAATCATTGTAGGACAAGCTTTATCAATTGTAACAATTCTTTCAATAGGTGTCTAAAACAAAGTTATTGTAAGTTACTCATTCTTCATTTTTACTTTGTTTATACTATGACTGTTATCAGATTGGTTTAGTATTTCATAGTAGATTTTAGTAACTTTTTTTTTCTAAAATTCTCCTCTAACCATTTAGTTTTTGGTTATGAACGTTTGCATAATTTTATTGTTGCTAAAAATTGTTTTTTACCTTTTTGTACTATTATTGTTGTAAGGTTCCAAGTCTATTGTCGAAGTTTTTTTTTTTTTGTTTTTGCTTTTTACTCCAACTGAAATTCTCCATGAACACAAATCAAAATGTTGCTTGTTTTTGTGCAATGGTATTACAGAACTTGACTCGGTTGTTCTTTATGATTCCAGTTACAGGCGTGCTTTGGTTTGTTGCTTTAACCGAGGAAACCATGTTATAGAGAAACTAGCAATGTTTCAAAACAATCTTTATTGTGACGGTACTTAATTTGTTTATGCAGATATGGTACGCTGGGCAGACGTTATGTAAATTAGCTTAGTATAACGATCTTTTTGCTCTTATTTTAAAAACTTTGCCGAGGTAGTTCTTAACGACAATCTAACAAACAGAAAAAATCTAACAAGCACGAGCGATTGTAATTGACCAACTTGAAATTAGTTTTATGCAAGTCTATAGCTAAATTAAACAATGTAAAGATGAACATGGTCTATCATCACAAATCCAAAAAACTATAAAACAATTTCAATTTCAAAATTTCTAACAACCAACATGAAATGCTCATATGGTGAGGGTACTTTTACCTTTTTAAGTTATTTCTTCCTCGTTTCTTTTAAATACCAGCTCTAACCATTTTAGTAATGCAGCTGGCTAAAAGTTAGTTTATTGGTTTTGGTAAACAGTGTTCTGTGTTGCAGAGCATTGTTTATCCAATCACATTAATTCCGTGTTTGCGATCACATGATCTCTACATACATTAAGGAGAGAGGCTTAATGAGTATAGGACCTTACATTACAAAAGCCTTGGAATCAGTTGAGCTGTCGCCGCTAGCAGTTCTTTCGTTTCTTTTTATGTACCACGAGTTTCAACTAAAAATACATACTATTCTAGTTTTCAATCTGACTAAAAATTTAGGTTGTAACAAGACCATACACTACGTCATTACTAGTAAACCTATTTTGCAAAGGGGGAACTATTGCACAAATCCATTACTAACTCAAGAATTATTTCTTCTCACGAGTTATATCTATTTGACAATGGGGTTCTGATTGTTCATGAACACACGACGAAAATAGAAAAAAAAAACAAGAAAATTGTGTACCTAGGTACATTGTCATCATTTTGGTTCGACAATGTATAATTTGATGATTGTATTGCATAAGGCTGTGAAGTGCAGGAAGAATGTTACCTAGACAGACGTGACATTACGAAAAGATAATTTTATTTTTGCCCGTCACCTCACATTATATAATATTTATTGTACATATGCAATTTGGCTCTTCTAAATTCAGATCTGCCATCGACTAACTTTTTATTATCTCGCTTGTACCAGGGCTTAAACTGGAGACACTATAAAGGTTAAGGTGCTTTGTTCTGCCATAGTATCTAATATGGAGCTTCAATATACGACTAGCAAATATAATCGCTATCAAATTTTTCGTCTATTTGACTGCAAGGTGGGAAAAAAAAGGAATAGAGTATCTAGTCGAACTACTATCACGCCTAAACTTTGTGTTGCCTCGACTTATATAGTCCGATTACTTTTAGTTATAAGTAATTGTTCTGAAAATAAATATAGATGGAGTTTTTTTTTTTTTTTTAGTGGTACTTAACCATTTAGAATGGTTTTATGTACAGCGAGTCATTGACTAAAACGGATCGGAAAAAGTCCTCTGTTGTTTACTTTTCTTAATTTTTTCGTAAAGATCCTTGACCCAAAAAATGCTACACACTACCCAGACATATCCTATACCTTCTCAAATACAAATCCTATGTAAAATGCCACTGCTTCCTTTTCGTCGCCTTCAGCACCGTACTTGCCATCACTTCGTTTCATTCCATCAATTAGATTTTTATTCAATTTACTAAAATACTTTGGAATCTCCTGGTTGAATATATCTGTAAAACTCTTTTTATACTTCAAAACCAAATCGTACTCTTCACACAATGATCTCAATGTTTCAAACGGAACCACATACTCAGGAACATTGTCAACGGCATCTTTCAACCAATAATTGTACTTGTTCCCAAACGCAGGACGGAATACGCCATCTTCTGGAGGATCTTTTTCAAACGTCACCGAATACAAACTATTACCAAACTTCGCTTTCCCCTTTTCATCTCGTTGCAAATGTTTGTCAACTATTTTTGCCTTTATGAAATCAGAGGAAGGAATTGTGCCAATAAAAGTGCCTCCTGAACGCAACGACCTTGTGACGTTGGTCAACAATGTACGTACCTTTTCTTCACTTTCAAAAGAATAATGCAACGAAAACTGGGCGGAAACAATATCCACGGGAAATGCACGTTCTATAATTCCAGGGAAATTTGGCTCTAGGATATCAGGCACAAATTGGGTGAAACAATCCCCTGTGGCAAAACACGCCTCAAAAGTATACCGATTAGAATTCTGATTAGAGTGTCTGAACCTCGCCTTTTGTTTTGTGTACCGTTCAAATGCTTCTTTGACCGATAAATCAGCAATGTCAATGCCAATATATTGATCAATGCCAATAAATTGGCATTTGTTCAAATCCCCACCTTTGCCACAACATAAATCCAAAAAAGAAAACAAATCCAATTCCTCTGGATTATGTTTGGCCCAATTACCCAACAATATGTATTTAATGGCATTGTTGAAATTCCTCATTTTGTAAATTGGCGAATTGACTCGGGATCCTTGCTGTTTTGCTTGTTGTGTTCGCTGATTATAGTGTGCCCTCACAATACTATTGATGTCTCTATTCTCTCTATTCGATATCCTACTCTGAAACGTACGATAGTTTTCCTGTTTCTCGTTGTGAATGATGGCAGGGTTGGCCGCTTGTAAATGAATATAAGGTAATATACCCTCATCCTCGTCTCCTTCGTCTCCTTCATGACCAACATCTTCCCGCTCAGCCAGCTTTTGACGAACTCGCTTTAACCTATCAAGTCTTGAGTCTCTTGTTGTAGTATGGGCATTTCTTCTCTCTCCATATTTATCGTACTTCCCATCAATATCACTTTTGTTGGTTTGTAACCACGATGGCTTTTTCTCACTCTCATTACCGTAGGCTGATGCCACTCCACCAGTACTTGGCGATACTCCTCTTCTTGCAAATACAGATTCGCCCGTCTTTAAACGCTTTGAACCAGGCTCTTGTGAGGGAGTGTACGAATCGGTAGACATGCTAGTGGTGTAGAAACTAATGATTCATGTTTCAACTCAATTTTTTTTTTTGCTCGCTTTTTTTTTTTTCCTTACAACATAACAATTTATCTATTTTACTCTATAAAATCATCTATAACATTGGCTTTTCATTCAACGTTTTGTCAAATAACTTTACAATTGGTTCAAGAAAGTCTTTTTTGTTAGGAACATAATGAGCTCCCTCATGGGGAAACATGTGGACCGACTTGTAAAATGTTGATGCGTATTTAGATCTCACTGGAGCTACAATATTATCATCATCTCCATAAACCATTAAAACCTGAGTATTCAAGTCCTGTGGAGGAGTAAAGTATTTAGCCATATCAGGGGAGATTTGTACTTGACTCTTATACTCTTCCAAGTCAGTAATGTCATTGATTCTTTGTCTATTCCCTTCCGAATGATCATCACTAATAGGTTCTGTTAAGAAAAACCCTGAAATAAACAAACTAATTTTGAAATCAGGATGTGATGGTAATAATTTTCTTATTGTATTTGTCATTATCTCCGCCATGGCTGCCCCCTGTGAAAACCCAATAATTCCATCATATGGCCCGTTCTGCTTGATATAATCAACAAGATAGTTCACCGACTCATCCAAACCAAGATTGACGCCTGGTGCTTTGTGTTCAAACCAGCGAACATTATTCCCCTTTTCAACAATTGATGCCCAGGTTTTATCTGATTCCTCCTCATTGGCCGCAATTGGAAATGAGAATTCACGCCACGATTCAATCGAATGATACGGATCCACATAGTCAAGTTGACAATCTAATTTCTTGGTCAAAATCTTTCTTATACCCGATGATTTTGCTGCAAAAGTACTACCATTTTGCAAATACCCTGGCAAGCACAAAATTTTTTTAGACATGACTGATGAATTTGAGGTGACATAGCTATGAGAAAATTTTGTTCACTTTTTTTTTTTTGCAAGTCTTCTCACACTTTTGTTTTTCACCATCATACAACAAATGTCACTCGAACAGTTTTTCACAGATATCAAAGACGAAATAGAGAAAGAGTATGTACTGTTTTGATGTTAATTTTGATTGATTTTGTCTAACCTGACTGTTTAGTCTTAATCGCAAGTCTGCCATACAAGAAATTGAGCATCAGTTTGATTCAACTATTATTCCATACAAATCCACCATCAATGAATGGATAAACTGCAGTCCAAACCAATTGATCAGCAGCATTATTGAGAAAGGTGCTAATGGACAAACTGTTTATGAAATTTATCATAGTTTTACAACAAAGTTAGCTGGACTAGAATGCAAACAGAGTCAGAAAGAACGAGTCCACAACAAATTCGTTGAGGATTCAATTTATGTCTTGATTACCAACCGTTACTTTCTAGCAATTGCAAATGGGTTTATTAACGATCCAATTGATATTCCAATGGTGACCACTCCTCAAGATGTTGGTGTGATTATGACCCCAACTGAGATTGCCGAGATTTTAAGACTAGACAAAATTGATTACCAAGCATACTTGTTGGCATTGCTTCGTTTGGTCGATACTATTGTTGAGTACACAACTACCACAGTAATAAATGAATCGGTTGCTTCTACTGGATCTAAGTCATCAAACTACTCGATTGCTATAATCAATCTGAAGATCGTGTCCAAACTCCAGAATGGATTCCAATTATTGGACTTGAAAAACGATGTTTTACGAAAAAGATACGACAGTTTAAAATACAACTCTCAAAGACTAAATAAAATTGTATACGATTTATCCCTTAGAAACTTAATTACTACCAAGGGTGAAGTCAATTGATGGCTTTGTTTTTGTCCTAACTATTTGATTCAGTTTTACTCTTTTTTGTAGCCGGCTCTTGTGACAAATTGTCGTCATCATCATCATCAATAACAATGATCTCATTAACATTAGCCGATGCTGGCACATTTTCTAGCAGTTTATCTTCATTTAATCCTTGTTTCAACTTTTGGGCGGTTATCAACTCATTATACGATTTCTGTTTGGTAACGTCCTCGATGTCCTTTTTAAAAGCCTTCAAAATGTCGTTGGTTAATGGGAAGATATCACGCTTGGCAATTTTCTTTTTCAAACCTGGCGAGTCAGTGGTGACCTCAGTAGACGATTTTTCGAAATAGTTCAAATAAATCATAAAATATAACGTCACAAGTGTGTCATCAATAAAAGAAGTCGGGCCATACCCGTTATTCAATTTTTTGATATCATTAACTGTGAACAAAAAACACAAGACTGACTTTAAATTTTCTGGTACACTTTGGCGACGCATCATATCTGGCAACAATTTGACATTAGCCGCGAACGTCTGATATGGCAAAGTGTTGATCAAGTTCTCGGTAAATTCAAAATTGTCACCAATACCATAAGACTCTCTGATGATTTTACAAACCGATGAACATAATATTTCCCAAGCAATCGATAAATTTATCATCACTGAATTCGAACGACGCAATTTCGGCAACATTGCAACTAAACTATCGAGGTCATCAATCTCCTTAAGTAGCTCAATGTAAAAATGAATGTACTGGAACGTATACAAAAAGTGTTTTCCTGGTCTTTCTGGTTCCGGTTTCCATATCAGTACAAGTGCTTTATTTGGAGTTTTCAACGAAATAAAGCTTGACATTTGATCTATTGCTCCTTTCACATCATGATACTCTTCTTGCATCAAACGGGCTAGTCTATACTTTGCTTTGTGTTGCCAGTTTTTCTTATCTGACAGATCAATTTTGTTGAGTGCCTTTATGATTAGTTTTATGAAATCAGTTTCTTCCCCTACTTCAAGCTTAATCAACGGATCTTCGATCAAGTATTTCAAGGCATCCTTCGAATCAAGCCTATTACTTTTCACATATTTCAATGCAAAGGAAACCAAATTATAATGAGGCTCAATAATATTGTCCGCATGTTTGTTTTTAAATGCACTCCGACACGCTGAAGCCATTGTTTCCATAACCAAACCTGCAGGTTTGTCCAACTTTCTTTGAACTTTGGCCAAATAATAATAATCAGACCACTCACGACAACTGGATTTGATTGATAATTGTAACGATTGTTGTATTATTTTCAAACAAACAGTTTTATCAACAGCAGGAAACTGTGAAACTGGCTCAAATAAAGCACCGTTAACACGATTAATAAATCTCGGGTGTGACTGCACTTTAAAAGCGTGCATACTCATCGGTTCACAAACAGCACTAAACATCTCCTTGGCAAACAAGGACATTAAATTACCCACTACCGGTTTGATCACGTCTTTAATGGATTCATCAAGTGATTTGTTAATTGCCATTAAATAGCATATCAATGACTTTCTTTGCAAGTTGGCTGTAGTAATTTTCCGATCTGAAGCCGTCAATTTATCTGCTGTCCATATCAAATCATCTTCCACAAGATACCCATAAGATTGTCCCAAAAGAAACCAACTCTCAAACCTGTTGCTACCACATATAATATCATTTTCAAATAGTGAAATGGCGCTTTCCAACTCAACAGCTCTACTTTGCATGTTTTTCTTTCTTAGCTTATATGACGAAAACAACAACAACCCTTCAATATAATACAACCCATTGAATTGTTTATCCTCCTCAGCTTCTCCCAATTCCAATCTTACCAAACCATGAAATGCCTCTTGAAATAATCTTTTAGTTAATCGTGTATTGTCAAGAAAATAGTTTAGCGTGGCTTTGTTGCGCCCTAGAGCCTCATTCAGATCAAAGTCTGGATCACCAATCACATCATATATTTCGTCAATCAACAATTTGATATCATGCTTGGGAACATTGTTTAGAGTGCTTCCTCCTTTCAGGAAACATAATGGCAAAACAAACAGTGCCAATTCTTTGCAGTCATTTTTATTTAACTCGTCGAGTCTTGCGGTACCATGATCTGCTGGCACAACTCCATCAATGCTGATTGAATAGTGGTACTTGCACTTAATTATTTGGCAAATATCTTGGTCACTGTTTGGTAAACTCTTCAAGTACTCTTGGGCTATTTCTAAGAATGATCCTCCAGCATGGCCACATATACCAATCAAACCAAGCTGAGTGTGAAATAACCGTATTACAGAATGTAGAATTTGTGGATTAGATTTCTGTATCGACGCTAAGATCAATATGATTGTTTTAATTAATGTATTAGTCAAGTGATGATATGATTTGGTAGACTTTGACTTGATAGAAGTTGCTAGCGATGAAATATAGCTAGCCTCTTCATTAATTTCAAACAACAAACTTAACTCAAAAAATAGCCTCAAAGTCTGGACCTTGATTGGGTGCATCAATATCCAGTTAGTACTAGCAAGCAGAGTGACAACAAACAGAATACTACTTCCGTAAAATCCCAAAATTCTCAGCAAAGTAACAAGTCTGCTCTCTTCATCTAATAGAACGTACTCATTAACCAAATAATCATTCAAAAATAAAACACACTCCTCAAAGCCTACTGTTAGTTTATCACCTGAATTGCTCAGTTGGTAAAACAGTAAAAGAATATTCCATAAACTTAATTTCATATCAATTGAACCTTGCTTTAAAAAGTTTCTAATTGATAATATAGCATCACTGGGTTCTGTATTCAGATCTAGGAGAATATCTTCTAACAATCGAATTGCTTCCTTATTATCTTCTGTGGACGATGTACTCAAAATTCTCCAAAAAATGGCAAGCACCGAAATGATTGTCAACTGACTGTTAATACTGTCTTTGCTAAAATCAATAAAATTCTTATAGTTTGGATAATTGATTTTAAAATGTGCATCCCCTAAAAGCTTTTGCAATTTATGTTTTACGGGATGGTTTTCAGTCCACGACTTGGTTTCTGCTTTTTCCTTAATAATCTGACACCATTTGAATCTTGAAGCTACCTGCAAATCATTGATGGGAAACGTCTCAATGTAGTTTATCCAGCGTATAATCTTATCCTTGATTCTTAACAAATCTTGACACATTGAGTTGACAACCGCCTTGTTTAATTTGTTATTTATTGAGTCTTTTATCTGCGACTCTAAACTTGTTGATATATCTACCAACACTTCCAAGACACCAATTGCCAGTTCCACATCTATGTCGTTAATGATATATCCCTCAAATTGTACTATCCACTCGGTGAATTTTTCATACAATTTATCACTCCATTTTGTTGTAAGAATTTTAGATAACAAGTGTTTGATGATATAGGTTTTAAATTCAACATAGTTTAGCTCTGGAAATTCTATGTCTATTTCTCCAAGTGGAGGGATATTTTTCTCCTTTAATTCCTCACTTTTTCCATATCCACTTAGAAGATCTAATAGCTTTAAATTGTCATCTTCTGATTTTGCAGTATCATAACTCAAAATCGCCCTGGCATAAGAGTCATTCCAATCAGAAACTATATTCTTGAAATCCTTTATATATTGTGCGCCTGAACCATCCTCCACATATGTCAGACAAACATCAAATATCTCGAAATTGGGGATAGTTTCATTCATTTGGTTTCTAAAATAATCCATATTTAGGAAATGTGAACTTTCTAATGTAACAGCCGGTATCTCGTCCTCGACTTTTGATAATCTTTTAGATGATCTCTGTACTCTGTTATCTTCTTCTGGTTTCCTTTCCTGAACAATCTGTTCTGGCTGTGCTTTAGTCACCTCAGTTTCGGTGGCAGGTACAGCCACCCCCCTCTTTGTGAACTCTATTCTGACAATATCTAGTGGCTCTTCTGTCAACACATACGGTTCAAATATTCTTATTCTAGGTCGATTTGCATCTTCAATTTTGCTCTCATCTTGATTCTCTTTCAAATGTATGTTGATGGCATCGAGTAGATCTACCCATTTAGTGGATGTGCTTTTAATAACGGCCACTTTTTTGCTTGCTAGTTTTTCTTGCTGAGCAAAGATGTCTAGTCTTATTGGTTCTAAAAACAGTAGATGTTTTAAATCAAGTTTGGGAAATTTTCCTGACAGCAAGTGTTCTAGCATTGTCTTATACTGTGAGAGTACGGTTTGGTCAATAGGAAGTAATCCCGACAAATCGTCACTTTCTTTCCGAGAAGTTAAGGAATATTCCAAGACAAATCGTGATAGCCTTTCTGACCCAATATAACTGAATATCTCATGTAAGGTTTCCAACAACTTTTCGTCAGGTTCATTGTACAAAAGGGCAATACAAAAATCGTCCAACAAGGGGTAAAACATCTCTTTTACTTTTTCTGCAGACTTGTTCTCTGTGTTACTCTTAAGCATGTCCAAGTATAAAAACCCTCTATTTCTAAATATTAAGTATCGCAAAGACTTCACATTGGGGGATAATAATGTTAATTCATCAGTATCAGTGTTTTGAGATCCATCTTGCAATCCGCGTATAAAGTCCAATTCTTCAAAGTAGTGATTTGAAACAATATCTAATTTAAACAATTCTTCATATACCTTGTAAGCTGATTCATATTGTTTTTGCTTTTGTAGTTTTAATGCAGATTGAAATAATTTGTATGCTTGTTCGACTTGTAACTCTCGTGTATGTTCTTCCTCCAAATCCTTTTTCGAAACCGTATCCTCCAAGAAATTTAAAGGGATAAACGAAGACTGATAAAGTTGTTAATATGCATTCAATATCCATGATAGATTGAATCCTAAACGTACCATTCCTTATGGTTAGCTCAAAACAAACAAACAACTTCAAATTTTTTTTCCAAGCGCACTTTTTTTTGTATGGATAGCCATTTATTATTCTATGAAAAACCTAAACTACAAACTTAACTATACGACTACCACTTCACTCTTCTCCTCGTCATTGCTATGTGTTTCGTGATGTCTCTGTACATCTACCGACTCATTGTCTGAATTTCTCCCTATTCTCAACCACCAAATGAAGTGACTGGCGAAAATGCCCACCTCTAGAGCCAACACAATTGCATACAACACTATACTCATAATGTCCATAGTACCAACAACAATACTCAACAATGAAAACAAGGCACCTAATGAGTCTAAGGTAAGAAATACAAAATTAATACCAATGACTCTTCCTTGACGTTTTGCTAACTCAAAGTATGGGGGAATTAATCCAATGGCCAATAAAATAGATGCCACTATCCCAATAATTAACATGGGCCACTCAATTCCTCTTCTATACAAAGGTCTCAACCATAAGATAAACCCAACTTCCAAACCGATTGAGATGGCAATAAAAGCTCCAACAAATGTAACCAATCTTGTCCTTGAAACTTTCTTAGGGGGGTAATACAAAGTTTGGATCCAAGATAGTGTGCAGAAAAAAGTGAATAACTGGGGTTGGATTCTTAATGGGATAGATCCATCTGTAGCAATGAAATATATAGAAAAGGGGACACCACTAGCTGCCCATAAAAACATCATTAAAGGGGGTAGACCTTCGCAATTCTTTGCTCTATAGTTTCTGATAACTTGTGGAATAAGTTGAATACACCATAACACGGTACCTATAGTACCCAAAACATTCTCAGCTACTGCGTTAGCCATTTTCTTTGTCTGTAGTTCCTGATAATTATTTCATAAAATAGGGAAGAAAAAAAAAAGAAGGTGAAAAGTGACTATCTATATATATGAATTTGTGAATCTAACATAATGCCACATCTAATTTCTACAGAAGTCACAAACCTGTATTAAATGATAGGTTAAAGAAGATCAAGTTGCGCATTGCGCGTTGTGGAATGGAACACTTGCGTTTTTGGTGTTTCTTTTTTTTTTGCATTTTGTTCCTAGATGTTTCATTTTGTAGATTACTATAACACTTTGCTTAGTGGGAAACTTGAAAATAAGTGTCATTTTCATATTTTGACAGCTACAGGCGGAATATTTTAGTGATAAAAAAAAGAAATTGGTGGTTGCACAATTCGCTAAACCAAAATACAACCAAAAATCGTTCTAATTTAACTAAGATTCTACATAAGTACTATTTACGCGATGAGTTTGGTCATCCCAACCTTATGGAAGGCGGTTTCAATTAATCGCTTTCGTATTCAAAATCTATATCAGAATATTCCTCACTGGTGACATCTACGGAATTATCTTCCGGTTCCTCATCTGAAACAATGAAACCACCTTCCTCTGGCTCTTTGTCGGAAACAATAAATCCGCCCTCATCTACTTCTTCATCTGATACAACGAACCCACCGCCTTCGGGATTTTCGTTTGAGGTCAGTTCTTCTGTGCCTGGCGTGTCTAAAATCGCACCATGTGATTTATTCAAACGATCTTCTAACCTTAGCTTTAACAAAAAGTATTTCCAATTTCTTAATGCATTTGCTTCTGATAATGCCCGTTGGTCTTCCTCCTCTTGTTCAATAAGGTTGTCTATTGTGAGCTGCATTGCCTCCTCATATTCTTTTGCAATAACTATACCTCCTTCTCTAGCAGTGATATTATGTTTCTTCTTTTTCCCTTTAAAACTAAACGAAACAATTGCTTTAGCATAATCGATAGCTAAGAGATTAGCTGCGTTCTGAAGCATCTTCATTGAGCAGTTTTCATCACACTCTATCAAAATAGAGTTCTCGGGTAACATTGTTTTCGTGTAAACATCTATATTTCCATATTGATTTTTAGGAACAATGCCATCAGTCACGGGTGGAGGTATGTACAACTGCGTTTGAAACTCTGCATATAAGCGTACATCTTCTTCTTTTGATTTCAAAGGAATTGCCCCGACTTTTAATTGCCTTCCTCTCATATACCAAGCTTTTGCTGACCTCAATCGATGCACACATGATCTTTTGTAAACTTGGAAAACTTTAGAGGAGTTTTTAGATCTAAAAGTGCCACACTTGCTAGTATCGTCTTTGGGGAATATGATTTCATCTTGTCGTAGTTGTGACTCTAACGCATACAATGGATGATTTTTGAATGCCTGTATATTATTAGGCATACCTTCTGCCAAATCACGATCATAAAATTCCTTCTGCTCATAAATGTCAGCTACGTTTTGAGTCTTTTTAAAATCACAGCAGCGTAGAACTTTCAAATACCAAGATTTATCTTCGCTTGACCTGAATTCAATTCGTTTCCGAATAGTTTTCGCGTTGTAATTATAGCTGTACCTTCTAGTCACATCTCTAACGCGTCCGAATTTATCAAAAGCCACAACGTAGGTTAACTGGTTTCGCTCATCAGTAGGAGGTGGCTCGAATGGCGACTTTTTTCTCTTAGGACATACTTCAATTAACTTCATCACTATGGGATCGATACTGACCCATTGACGTGTGTACTTGTTCCAAACTTCAACCCAGAATACAGGATATTCGGAATCCTGAAATCCGGCAGTTTTTGTTTTTCTTTTTGGTGTACCACTCTTCTCATGGCCAGATGGGTGGGGTCCGTGAGTTATCTTCGTATAATCTGGCGGCTGTAAAGAAAACACTAATCTGGCATTTAAGCCTAGCCCTCGCAATAGAGTTACAAATGTTTGTGCTGCGACATCTCTGCTCCCTCTGAAATTGCAAGCCAACTTTCTAAAAGTCCTTTTGCCAACAATATCTGATTTCTGGGACAATTCAAGCTCGTCCCAATCCTTTCTTATAATTCCCTGTGAGATGATTCTGAATTTCGCCAGAAATATTGTCATCAATTTCTTTAATCCATCAAGTAATCTCCGTGACTTGACTTGGTCCAGAGCATTTGTGTTGTTCTCCAATAACTGTGTAATCTGAGGTGTCACACAGGATAATTTCAAGCTTCTCGCTATTTCTTTGTTATTACACCATAAATTTCTAATGCTTCCATGTACCAACATCATTACCAAGTACATTTTGTGAAGTAGGACGCGTCGATGTCTTTCTTCACGACTTATCAAGTTTTTTGGAGTCTTTTCCTCTTTCTTATTGTTGTCTATTCGTATAACCAATGTATCATTACCTGATTCTTTTGGTATATTTTCAAGGTCAATGGTTTCAAACTCATCGGAGTCGTCAAGTATATTCAAGTCCACGTCTTCAAATTCTTCGGAATCTGATGTATCATCTACGGGAATTGTCTCTGGCTTCTGATATCCCCGCTTCTTTCTCAGTGGCAGTTCTTCTCTTATATTAACATCATTCAATAGCTTTCGGTGATGTAAATTGGGGCTCTGGTTGCTCATTGAGTAGGGGGGGAACTATGATATTGTGAGAGATTGCTAAAGAAATCGTAGTGCAAAAAAAAAAAAATAGTTTTTTTCGAAAAATCTGATGGGGGATGCTTGAATGTGAATAACAATACAATATTTGCAATGAATAATGATAACACAAGAATTACTACAAAAATGTCGACTATATATACCCAACAAGAGCTCTGCACTAAAGACCTTACGATATAAATCAATGTTTGCCCATAAATCAATTGGAAGAATACCGACAGTACTATATAACCATTTAACAAAATTCAATCAAAAATCAATAACCATCCAGCCTCGAATAGAATATCTCCCGATTTGTCAGAAACTAGCTCATCAGAATGCTAGTTTAAACACAGAGGTCAAGTTAAAGAATTCACCAGAAAAATTGAAACTCGTGTTAGAAACAGTCACATTTCATTTACTTTCTATTATGGATGGATCAACAAAATCATCTGCCTTCTTTGAAAAACTTCGAAAACATTTCGACAATGAGCCCACAAATTTGGAAACGGATGTGGAATATTTCTGTATGGTGACAGGAACAGTTCCGAGCCAGATTCACATCCCCTTGGGTTGTTTTCTTCTATTGTCGTCACAAATGAAAAGCAATTACAGTACTGAGCATCTCGTAAAATGGATAGAATCAATTCAGGCAAAATCAGTTATCGAGAGTTATTCATATGTACATAATTTGGAGGAAGTGCCCAAATTTGTATTATTTGATGTAATGTTAAGAAATCCGCAGTTCAAGGAAGAGTTTTTGCTTCAAAAGGATATATGGCTACATAACTTGAAACCGTTTGCACTACAGCGGGGAGGCCAAACCTTTATTTTAAAGTCGATTATTGACAATTTGATTTACTATGGTATTATGTTTGAGCTGGATACTTTGGCAGAAATACTAAAAACTACCTTGGACTTTTTCCAATCATCTAGAACTGGTGTTAATGTGCATTTGGATGATGATTTTATAAATGAGTTGATCTGGAACACAGCTTTATACTCATTTAGATATAGCGATATTAAGCCACTGTCGATTGCCAATATTCAAGAACTTTTAGTGACATATCTTAGTCTGGTGGAAAAATTATCATTCAAAGCATACATGGGTATCACTTTAGTGGTGTCAAAAGTATCTCGAGAAAGGGGCGAAAAGCTTTTTCACATTGCTGAAAGCAAATTCATTAACCAGAAAACTACCCTGAAAGAGATGGTGGCCTACTATATGACCCAATTATACCTTGCAAAGTCCCCGGAAGATTTGGTTCACATATTCAATATCGCTATCAAGAAATACAAGTTGTCCTCTAAGCTATGGCTAGTTTTTATTAGAAAGTTGAGTTTATTTGGTTTGCTTGATGAAAAAAGAGCCACTAAGATTCTCAAGAAAATGGTTCTGACAAATGTGAATATCAATAGTGACATCATTACTGAACTTTCAAAGTCGGTAGTTGATTTTACCGTTTTGGAAGCGATGATTCAAATGGTAGGCACAGAAAAGGCAAGATTTTTTTTGACAAGGTACATTCAATTGATGAACTTGTACGATGGTAGACTTTCCCAAATAGAGTTGCCATGGGACAGGAAATTTGATAAATCGAGTGCTTATAAAGGATTTTCAAGTATAGCAGATTACACTCGTTATCTATGCACATTACTACCTACAACATCCATTCATCAAATCAGTCTACTTTTGGAAAACGAGGCAAAGAGAAACCCACAAAATACATTCCAAATTTATAAAAAAGAGCTTTTGGATAAGGCATTATCTCCGAATAAAAAATGTTTGGGGGTTTTGTTAGCAGTGGCATATGATTATGGTGATTTTGAAGCGTGGGATAGATATAGAGCACCACAGGTGGCAATTCGTGAATTTCAGCGGCATGTCAAGACTACAAAAACCGGAATAGAGCCAAACGAATGGTTATGGAACAAGTACATCAAATTGCTCCTGAAGTATGATTACATTTCAGAATTATCAAAAATAATGAAATGGTGGGACGATTTGAAATTCGAGCCGAGTAAGGGACTACTCCTACTATTATTGTCGGCGTTGCCACGTGAATTTTCTGAAAGACACATAAAGCATCACGAAAAGTTGCAACTGAAAAGAGATTGGCCATGGCCAAGTATAGAAGAGTTTAATGCATTTACTGTAAATAGAGACACCATGAAATAAATTTATTTGCATGCGTATACCCTTCGGGCAACAACCCGAAAAAAAAAAATGTGAATAAGCCCTGCTAACCAATCAAATTTCGTTTCCGAGGGAGTCCAACAGAAAAAAAAAAAATGTTTAAATAACCGAGAATTCACGTACTTTGGTCGTGGGTGTAAATTTTCACGAACCCCAGGTTGAAATCAAAAGGAGAAAAAAAAAGTCTACATCAAATACTCTTTTTCTCTTTTTCTATCCAACCCAGTATACCTAACGATGTTGAGATTATCAAGAAACTTTAAAGCTGTTGCTCCTTTGAGAACTTTTATCACTTCCACTATTAATTTCCAAAACACAAGAATTGAATCAGATGCTTTTGGTGAAATTGAGGTGCCAACCGACAAATACTATGGTGCCCAAACAGCCAGATCCAAGCTGAACTTCAAGATCGGTGGTGAAGCAGCACGTATGCCAGTCCCAGTTGTCAGAGCATTTGGTATTTTAAAAAAGTCTGCCGCCAAAGTCAACGAAGAACTTGGTGCTTTGGATCCAAAATTATCAGCTGCTATCCAACAAGCTGCTACCGAAGTTGCTGAAGGTAAATTGGACGACCATTTCCCATTGGTTGTTTTCCAAACTGGGTCTGGCACTCAATCAAACATGAACGCCAATGAAGTCATTTCCAACAGAGCTATTGAGATTTTGGGTGGTGAATTGGGATCAAAAAAACCAGTGCACCCAAATGACCACTGTAACATGTCACAATCATCCAATGATACTTTCCCAACTGTTATGCACATTGCTGCTGTAACTGAAATCAACAACTCATTGATTCCAGAATTGACCAAGTTACGTGACTCTTTACAAGCTAAAGCTGAAGAATTCAAGGACATTATCAAGATTGGTAGAACCCATTTACAAGATGCCACTCCATTGACTTTGGGCCAAGAATTTTCTGGCTACGTTCAACAATTGACCAATGGTATTGAAAGAGTGGAAAAATCATTGCCAAACTTGTTGTACTTGGCCCAAGGTGGTACTGCCGTTGGTACTGGTTTGAACACCAAAAAAGGCTGGGATTCTAAAGTTGCTGAAGAAGTTTCTAGATTGACTGGTTTTCCATTCAAGACTGCTCCAAACAAGTTTGAAGCCTTGGCTGCTCACGACGCTATCGTTGAAGCCTCTGGTGCCTTGAACACTGTTGCTGCTTCCTTGTTCAAGATCGCCAACGATATTAGATACTTGGGATCAGGTCCAAGATGTGGTTACGGTGAATTGTCCTTGCCATCGAATGAGCCAGGTTCTTCTATTATGCCTGGTAAGGTCAACCCAACCCAAAATGAAGCCTTGACTATGGTCGCCACTCAAGTTTTCGGTAACAATGCTGCTATTACCTTTGCTGGTGCTTCAGGTCAATTTGAATTGAATGTTTTCAAACCAGTCATGATTGCCAACTTGTTATCATCAATTAGATTGATTGCTGATGGTGCTGCTTCTTTCAGAGTGCACTGTGTCGATGGTATTGAAGCCAACACTGACAAGATTGACAAGTTGTTACATGAATCATTGATGTTGGTCACTGCATTGAACCCAAAGATTGGTTACGATGCTGCATCCAAGGTTGCAAAGAACGCTCACAAAAAAGGTATTACTTTGAAAGAATCTTGTTTGGAATTGGGTGCTTTATCGTCTGAGGAATTTGACCAATGGGTTAGACCAGAAAACATGATTGGACCAAAAGATTAAGCTTTGTAGACTCGATAGCTATTTATTTATATACATGTATCTATTCATTATTTTTTTTTTAAAAAGAAGAGCCATAAGTAGGTCACGTGATATTTGTGTGTATACGTGTACTTGTCTTTTTCTTGATTCATCTTTTTTTTTTTTTTCAGCCTAGGTTGCACTTGTTTCATCGATACCCTACTTCAGGACAATTAGTGACTACATTCAGCTTACGTCTGGTATACGCATTGGATCAAAATGGGCTTGTCATCTATTCTTCAACAAATTGAAAAAAAGGGGAAAATTCAACAGAAGCAAGTTCCTGTTGAGAAAAAGTCCGATACTGTTGTGACAAAAGATAAGTTTAAGAACTATAGCCAAGACCGCCCAATAGATCCAGTGGTTGCTAGATTGAAGGAAAAGCGACGATTGGAAAGGGAACAAAAGGAAAGAGAACTTAGGGAAAAGAAAGGCTTGCCACCAAAAAAGACAACTACTAGTAAGCCTAAGTCATCTACTTCAACCAGATCTGGAAGTCGTCAACCTTCTTCTCAAAGATCCCGTACTCTGTCGCCATCTTTAGCACCACAGCCACCACAACCACCACAACCACCTAAAAAGAAGTTAAATTATAATGAACTATTAAAGAAAGCAGCTACCATCGACCACAACAAACTATCGATAAACCTTTTGCAGAAAAGCAAATCACCAGAAGCAAAATCTAAGCCATTAGACACTAAATCGGGCCCAGCACCACGTCAAAGTACCCAGAAACCAATTGGCAATCCTCGTCATACGTCCCCTCCAACTACTGCATATCCACAAAAACCACATGTGAAACCTATTCCTCAACGGGCATCGAAACCAGTTCCTGTGATCAAGGCACCTTTGCCACCAAGACAGCCATCATCCAAAATAAAACAAAGGCTTGAAGAAAAGCGCAAGTCCAGATCATACGAAGAGGTAGAAGAAGAAGACGATTTGAGTGATTTTGTCGAGGACGATGAAGAATACGACGATGGTTATGGTGCAGATGAAATCAACAGAGAAGAAATTTGGGCAATGTTCAATAAAGGTAAAAAACGTTCAATGTATTACGGTGACGATTATGATTCGGACGATATGGAAGCTACTGGTGCAGAGATTTTTGATGAGGAGTACCAGTCAAGATTAGATGCTGAGAGGGAAGATCGCCGAGAAATGGAAGAAGAGAAGAGATTGCAAGCATTGAAACGAAAAAGATTAAATAGGAGTTAGGCACATCACATCACTGAAAAAAAAAAATATTCACTTTTAGAGCTTTTGCGAGCTTTACCATTACGTAAATGCAACAACCAATATTTAATATAAATAATGATATAAATGAAATAAATAAAGATTTGAAAAAGTCTCTGTTGTCACTAAAAAACAGGCTACAGTCAATCGTTCATGATCAATACTTTGTCAGGACTGTACACAGGTCCTTGCTGTATCCATTAATTGCCAATGAAAGATGTGGTCTATGGTATGTTCCGTTAAACGATAGATTAGACACATGTTATTTCAAGTCAACAGATGGGCATACCAATGTGTGGTCTTTTTCTTTGCGTAGATTGAACTTGCATCTTTTGCCTATTATTTTAGAGCATGGTGGTGTCGTGATAGTTGATTCTACAAGAAGGGGGAAACTAATGCCCGATGCGTTGCTGAAAACAATTCCCATTTGGTGTGCTGTTTTGAATTCTGTCATTTTTGGAACCGGCGATTGGCTAAGAACGCCGTCTAGTATGGTCTCAAAAAGTGAACATAACTCGATTGAGAAATTGATTCCATCGTTTGTGGCATCAGTAAAACAGATGAAGTTGCTTGAAGGGTTTAAACTAGACAAGCCCCTAATTCCTTCTTGGTACTATCCCGGGGCTAGCTTGAATAGCAATTTGGACGAATCGGTGTACAATATCTGTTGCATATCTGCATCCAGAAAAGTTGATGTGCACAAACGAATTGACATCAGAACTGGTAATGGTACTATTTCGTGTGATTACATCCAAGGCTCGGCTGATGATCATGAGTTATGGGTTCCTTCATCATTGTGCAATGGGAAGTTTGGAGCTGATGTGTTTTGGAGTATGGCGGGTGATTTATTAGAAGATGGTTATATAAAATGTGGAGAGACAGAATTGATAGAAAAGATCAATAGTTTATATAATCCCGTGGATGGCTCCATGGAGATCTTCAAACTTGGCGAAACTGGAATTTCGATTGGGAAGTTGGAGGGAGATGCCAAATTTAGTCAGGTTAATACAAATATCATTTTATTTCATGAAGAATATACCATTACTGATATACCTAAAGACAGACAAATTTTACAGTACTCGATTTCTAGCAACAAAAAGGGCTCAAATAAGTTCAGAGAGATATTGCCCAAAATCAAAATAGACTTGCCGTGTACCATTTTATGTGATACAGGACGTGATCTAAGTGTTGGTATGGCTTTGGTGCTATTGTGTTTAAATTTTGATTTGAACTGGTGTCCGACTACAACCCCTCCAACAGTGACGAAAACTCTAATCAAGCAACATTTGAGTAAGATTTCGCAAATATGCAAAGTCAATCCCAGTAGAAGCACTCTTCAAAGTGTAAACACCTTTTTATTTTAGTACATAGAAAAAGAAGAAACAAAAAAAAAAAAATCTATACACCATCGGTACTGTTATAATAAATTGTAAAATTTGTTTTCAAATCATTGTTGTATTCATTCCAAACTCTAATAGCAGCAGCAAGCTCGATGCTTTCAGCAGCTTCTACAACACTGGCAAATTTTTTCGATAATTTGATAATAGACTTGATTCTTTCCTGGTGAGATTCTGAATCTTGTGTGGATGCTTTTGCTGACAATTTTTTGCTCAACTGCTTCTTCAAATTGTTAATCATGGTAGTAAAGGCATTGCCACCATCCCGTGTAATCAACTCGACAGCACTGTCTTTGTGTAACTCAATATAATTAGTCAAGTTAATACAAGCCAACACGGTGATATCTGTCTGGGTGTCGATTAAACCAACCTCAATAATTTTACTGGCAATTTTTTCAAGATTAATATTGTATTTTTTAATAACAGCATTTTCCAAGGAAATTACCGAATAAATAAACTCGTAACAAAGCTTTCTTATTTCTAATCCCTCATCCAAAACATACTTGTATGGACCCATAGTGATAATTTTCTTAAACGAATCCTCGGCTTGCAATTGGTCAAATATTTTAGGAAGAATGATCAGATCTAATATTGGTAAGATGGTGTCAGGTTTACTGTGCAAACCTGTGAGTAAATTGCCAACAACAATTTGTCTAATATCAATATTCACTATGTTAAGCCATTCAATTGATGATTTGATCAACGAATCCAATAAGGTATTGTTAACTTTTGTTGCTTGAAGATTATTGAGCAAAGACTTTGTGATGACAAGAATAAGATAAGTTGTTTTCAAATTGTCTGTATTGATTGTAAGCTCATCAACAACTGGAATCTTACCTAATAATTCTCCTGATTTTTTTAGTTCTGTAATCACTTCGTGATCAAACTCAACGGGGAAATTAAAAACTTTATCCCAAATCACTCTTTTTTGGTCCTCGTTACAGGCATCAGCAGCGATACTTAAAGAATCGACTAATGACCCTCTGATAATTGTCTTCTCGCTACTTTCATAGGCATTTAATATAATAGGGACAGCCGAGTCAATGTGTTTTTGAGCAATCAATCCCAATGCAGTAGAAGCTGCCAGAATATTGTCATCATTGGTAAGTTGCGAATTGCTCAAAAGTCCGATCAAAGTTTGAACATCTAACTCCTTCACCTCAATGTGTGTACCCACGTAACCAAGAAACAAGATATCAAATGCAAGTCGAGAATCATTGATGTTGGAGTTGTAATAGTTTTGAAATTCTTCTCTTCTCTCCATAATCTTGTTTTCGAGTTTGTTTTGCGAGGCACAAATTGCCAAAATTTTAGCACTTAGTTCAGAATTCAAGTTGAGACCATCCTCGAAAAAATTGTATAAATCAGGAATTTGGTTACATGCCGTTGTTATAAATTGAAAGAATGAATTGTCTGCGACCTCAATTTTCCCCTCATTAACTAATTTGACAATCGTTTGTAATAATGGTGCTCGGTGGGTTTCTTGCAAAACAGTGCCAACCAATTTTATCAATATATGGAAAATGCATTCATAGTTGGCTTTGTTTGTTACAGCTAGTAACTGAACAAGATTTCCTGCAGTATCATCATAATCTCCGGAAGGTAATCTTTCAAATATTTTATTCATAAGCAATAATGATGCGACTGACGTAGCCTCGGTACTGGACATTATTGATGTACTCAATTTTTTAAGAATCAAATATGAATACTCTGATGGGATATCAGTGGAATAAATCTGAGTTAAAACATCTATGGTGGTTTTGCTAGTTCCTTCATATTCAATTGAGTGTTTGAAAACGTTTAAAATTTTTTGTTTATCTGCTCTACCGTATGCCTCACCCAAAGCAATTATGGATTGACGTACCAAGTCACTGGGATATTGCTTACTATTTTCCACCTTGTATATCAATAAATCCACAATAGCATCCAATTTTTCAAGACTGTCTTGATGAAACAATAAACTCAAGCATTTGATGCTATCAGTTATCATATTAAACGATTTATCATCAAGGTTTTTGATAAAATCTGACGACATCCGTTCAATGACTAGTGGTGGCAAGTTGTCATGGAATTTCAAGGTACTAGAATAGAATTGCAAATAGTCAAATGATCCAGACGTAATCAATTTTCTGTCCTTTATAATTTTAAATACTTCAAGCACCAAGGAAGTGTTGTCAAAACGGTTCAAACTTTCAACAAGCTTGAGGAAAAGTGGAACTTGCGTCTCTTTGGCTAGCTTCATGCGTGCAGCTATGATTGGAAAAAGCTCACTCACATTAGTTGAATCCCTAGGTGATGTCGAGTTCACTATGGCGATACTACTCTTGATGACTTCAGAAACCACTTGATCATTGGAATCGGCAAATGAAAATACGGGTAACACCTCCTTTGAAAGAAGCTCAAGTGTATCAGGGAAACTCTTGAGAAGTGCTCTGGTCAAAATCGTTGCCTTAGCTCTCAATTTCCATGATCCGTCATTCTCACCATCGCCGTCGTCTTCCTGTTCATCGTCACTAAAAGAAATATCGTCTTCTTCATCGTCGATAAAGTCTTCATCTTGTGCTAATGGATTGTAGTTCACATAGCTCTTTATTAATGCAATCACAGTATTCTTGGATTCAACCGGCAAGAAGTGTTGTGAAACCAAGTCAATAAGAGTGGTAAGTGCTTCATCTTTTAATGAGTTTTCTTTGACTAAATTATCAAAATCCAAATCATCATCGTCTTCTTCTTCTGTTGCTTCAATGTTCAAGTTCGATGTTATGGTATTGTAAATTGTATCAATGGAATTTGGTTTTATTCCACGCTTCAAACAAACAGAATACAATTGGAAAATAACAAATAATTTTGTTGGTTCAATCAGCTGATTAATTTGAGCCAACAATTTGTCGATTACCACCTCCGTACGCACCAAGGCAACGACTCGTTCCAATGCCACCATCGATTTTTTGCCAATAAGTCCTGTCTCAGTCAAGGCCACTTTGGTTAAATAAAGTGACAAGTTTAATAATTCATCTTGTGTCAAAACATATCCAATTTCAGTGACTAAATCAATTAGTAATTCAATAGAGTCAATGGTGACGGGATTGCCAACGATTTGAGGAATAAGATAATCCATAATATATCTTGCCAAATGAGGGTCAAATCGATAATTTGAATTTGACAATTTATCAGACACAAACTCAGACTTGTCTCTCGAGTTTGATTGAGCAAATAAAGAGCGAAGTGCAATGTTAGGAACGGAAACTGTAAAGCTTTTCATCCCTGTAACATTACCTGTTGAGGAACTGTTTTGTTGAACCAAGGCAAATAATTTCTTGACCAATTTCGAAAAAGTCTCATTTGACAAGTATTTAACCATTGGTTCAAATGATTTTATTGCTTGGGTCTGGACGTCTGGGTTTTGGTCGTTTAACATGTTGAGTAATATAGGGAAGAAGTTTTCCAACGATTGATTAAGGGTTGTTCTTGTCAGGGCTGCTGATTCGTCCTGCAAGAACTTTCGCAAATCCTCTAATGCCATAAACCTAATATCCGGGTCAACGTCCATTGCCCTATCTTTCAATATGTTGAAATTAATATCATGCATGGTCAATTGTTTATGTCTGGGGGAGTTAGAAGTAGAAAGAAAAAAAAGTGTATAGAAAATGATCAACTTAGTTTCAAAGTTCAGAAAAAGTACGTGTATTCCCTTTTTTTCGGTAGTGTTACTTTGTCTCGCAATCATTACAAAAATATATTGTTAGCACTACTATGTAATATTTATTGGCCTTTAACCTCTATATCTTCATCTGTTAATTTAGATAAGATAGCCCTACACCTGAGTGCATACTCCAAGTCAACTGCATCCTTTTCTTCTTCTTTTTGCTCTTTGTTTTCAGCATCGTTACTTGTTTTGGAATCTTTGTCGATTTCATTTTCTACTTTCTTAGTCAACTCCTCTTCAATTTTTCTTTCAGCTTCTTCGTATTGGGTGTTCCACTTTGATATCACTTCTTTTAGTTCAGGAATAATTCGATCACGAGAGCCACCTTGAAGCGTACCCAAATATAAGATTAATGCCTCTTCATATTCTTTAGGAATATTCTTTATATTCTTCAAAATCCAATTTTGTTTCAGTTTGTTGAATTTCCAATTTTCTTTATCATCCACAAATTGCTTGAGATATGTCAACTGATCTTTTACTGGCGGTGGTGGTCTTTCATTCTTAGGTAGTTTGATACGTTTTGGTGGCTTTTTGGATTTATGTTTGGTGTCGTCTTGAAGTTTTCTTTTATTACTGATTTTTTTAATCTCTTTCACTGTCAAGTCTGCATTTTCAATTCTTTTAGTAGTTAATGAGTCTTCATCTTCTTGTTGTTGTTGAGCCTTGACGCTTAAACCAGCACGTTTCCAAGCAGGTACTGAACTCATTATGTAGTGTATAGTGGTTTCTAGAGATGATGGGAAGTGGGAGCGTTTTCGATGAGACCCAAAAAAAAATTAGAGACCCATCAAGAAAAAAATGTTCTTTGGTAAGAAAATTTTCACCACTTTTCTTTCTGTCAATTTATCTAACCAAAATATACATTTTTAATCAACTATTATATCTTAATGTAGAATTGCAAGAGGTATATATATTTATATCACATTTAGCTGACGTACACGGCTATATGTTTCTTTCGACCACTTGCTAGATTGACATATACATGGTTTGAGTCCGTTATGAATTAATCATCACTTGTAATGGATATAAGGATTGTGAACATTTTTTCTTTGCCTAGATTAATCATTGCTTTGATTCTTCTATTTTGTTGGCTGTAGTATCTTCAGCAGATTGGTTCTCTTTAGCTGCTTCTCTACTCTTGACCCAGTCATCGAACTTTTGGGACAAATCTTCAGCGATTTCTTTAGCAGTAGCTTGTCTATCGTTGGTGGTTTGCATTTTAATCATGGCATTGGCAATGTAAGAAAAAGTACCTTTGATGTATTCGCCCATATGAGGATTCTCGTTGTTGGGATCAAGAACTTTTTGGGTAATACTCTCGAGTTTAACCAAATCATTTATATCGAAATCTTTTGATGATTCTGGCTTATCTTCATTGTTTTTAGGAGTTGACATGTTGTGGTATAGTTTTGATAAATTCAAGAAGCAATAAAAAAAGAAGAGAACAGCAAAATCAAAAAGCGTTATATATATTGATTGTTACTATCCACAAACCAAACAGATCATGACGACATAGAACCTATAATAATTGGGTTTAAAGATTACCTGAACTAGTAATAGGAGTAAAGGGGGAAAAAAAAAGAAAGCAAAGATTGAGACCAATTTACCATAAACAGTAATTTACTGAGTGGATCATTTCTCAATTCTTTTTAGGTTTAGAATCACCTTCAAATTTTCCTAAATTACCTTCAGTCTTACCCAAGTTACCTTCAGTTTTACCCAATTTGCCCTCAACCTTGCCTAAATTTCCTTCTGTCTTGCCTAACTTACCTTCAACTTTCCCCAATTTCCCTTCAACTTTGCCAATTACCAATTTTTCTTTTTCAGCAGCAGATAAATGACTGTATTTTTCATCAATTTGTTTTTTAATATCACCCAATTGACCAAATTCTTTTTTGTCTTGACTCATGGTGGTTGTTAGTTATAAGTTAGTGATTTAGGAAAAGAAGACCAAGAAAAGAAAAGATCAAATATTAAAGAAAAAAAAATCTCGAAGGGATTTCAAGTGTCACTTCTTTGAAAGTTAATTAACTCTTCGCATCCCCCCACTTAAAACTCGTTCTATACTAATTTTTTTCTTGTTTCCTCTCTCCCTAAGCCGTATTGTCTAGATTGTGATTTATAAACTGGAATACAATAATCTCGTGATCGTGGGTCGACACAATGAAATCATTTGTATCGAAATCATCACTCACACAAATCATGAGACATTCACGACCAACATTAGTTATCAGCGATTGGGATGAGACAATAACCGAAGAAGATACAATTAAATATGTGGCTCAAGTACCTTATATAAAACAACGACAACAAAGAGTATTACCACCATTTGAGAAATTTGTGGAATCATATAATCAGAATTACACCAATTTGAAAAACTCGTTTAATTTTCCAAACACTACTACAACTAGTATTGAATGTTCCGATTATTTATCTCAGCAAATCAAATTCCAAGATGAACTATCCACTGTCGAAAACCAATCAATTGAGCTCATTGAACAATCAAAGATATTCGAAGGTTTGACCAAAAAAGATTTCCAGGATTATGTTAACATAAACCATAATAAAATAAAACTCCGACCTGGGTTTAGTCAGTTTGTCAAACGTTGTCAAAATTTGAATATCCCAATAATTATAGTTAGTGCTAATTGGACAAGTATTTTCATCAAACAATGTCTTGCTAATCATGGATTGGCTGTTGATGATATTATCACTAATGAGTTGAGTTTCCATAGTGATGATGAAGAAGCAAAAACGAAAATGACTACTACGGGATTGTGGGATAAATCAAAATATACAATTAGAACATCACAAGATAAATTGGATATAGTGAAACAAATACAAGAAGAAAAAGACGGCCTAATCATGTATATTGGTGATAGTGGGACTGATTTATTACCATTATTAAATGTTGATTTCCCATGTGCCATTAAAGGCTCAAGAATTGTTGAAATATTTGATAAATCTGGTCTACGAGATAATTTAAACGTTGGTACCTGGCACGATTTTATAAACATCATTAAAGAATAAATAAATATACAGAATTATATATAAGTTCGTGATCACAAAAAAAAATAAAAGAGAAACATATGCACCTTTGAAGCCAAATACGTAAAAAAATGAAACTCGTTCTCTCCTCTAATTGTTTAAATAGTTGACCACTCTTTCGGGTTACCGTTACATCTATCTTCTCCAATTTGGTGATGAATATTGCAGGTTTTGTGCACCGCCAGGAACAGATACATAATTGTAATATCCAGGAGCACTATTGTTGGGACCTCCTGGACCCATAGCATAAGGGGCTGCGCCGGCAGGATTCATTTGTGGAGGATTCATTGGTGAACGATGTGGTCCTCCATTTGGTTGTGGTTGTCCTGGACCAAGTGGTGGAGGTGGATAAAAAAATTGTTGTTGCTGATGAGGTGGTAATTGAGGCGCTGGTGGTTGATTTTGCTGAGGCTGATGAGAACCAGGTTGCTGCTGTTGCTGTGGTTGCTGTGGTTGATGTTGATTTTGATGTGGTGATTGTTGGGGTTGTTGAAGATGTTGGGGTTGAGGGGACCAGGCATGTTGTATTTGTGGAGTTGATACTTGTGGTTGACGTGGGGAATTTTTAGGCATAGGATAAAGGTATTGTTGATGAGGTGGTAACTGTGGTGGTGCTGGTGGTCCTTGATATTGAACTAGTTGTTGTTGTGGAGTTTGAATTGGCACTTGAGGACTATTTCTAGCTGTTTCTTGATGATGTGGTTGCACTGGCGATTGGTTATGACTTTGTTGTTGCTGTTGCTGTTGTTGGGCTTGTTGTTGTTGTGCTTGTTGTTGTGCTTGCTGTTGTTGTGCTTGTTGCTGTGCTTGTTGTTGTTGTGCTTGTTGCTGTGCTTGTTGTTGTGCTTGTTGTTGTTGGGCTTGTTGTTGTTGGACTTGATCTTGGGCACGTTGTTGGGCCTGTTGTTGAGCTTGTAGTTGCTGTTTAGTAAAGGTAATTCTTTCATTAGGTGCTAATGCAACAATATCTCTGATCAAAAAAGTTGGCACATCTGGTGGATCCCTTAAATTCAACATTGGTCCCTCCTTTTTTGAAGCTTTTTCCAAAGCAATGGCTCTATCCTCGAAAAACTGACAACTTTTAATGTCACCCATTGCCTTAAAGCATGCCGCAGCTCTATTACAAGCATCTGATGCATCCATCAACTGATCTTCACATCTTTCATAAACACAACTCAACCCATCCCAAGCTGTAGCAGTTCCATTTGATCCGTCTCCCAATTGTAATTTCAATGCTTGAGAATATGCTTCCAAGGCATCTTTCAATTGTTTCAATTCTAAATATAATTTACCCACAGCTAACCAAATAATCGAACAATTAGAAGCACAACGCAATGCAACTTGATAACAATCATAAGCTGCACGTGGATCCAAATATGAATTTGCTTTACCCAATAAATACCAAGGTAAGAAATCACTGCCTTCTTGCACGGCACTCTCATTTTCCACATCAACAACTTTAGTCAATAAATTGATGGCTTGTTCAGCAGCACCATTAATGTTTGGGGAGCTATTGTTCGATAATAATAGATAGGCATGGGACATTAGTATTCTTGGAGAATTGCCAACTACCAGTTCTCCATCTTCGCAAACCTTAATAGCACCAGGGATATCATTATCACGTTCCAAAGCTGATGCCAATGCACAAACTAACGCGACATATTCGTCGATTCTTGACAATGGAGGTGGAGGTAATTCTAATGTTGCTCTTAATTCCTTTATTGAAAGTTCTATATTACCATCAGCTGCTGATATGGCTGCTAACTCGGCGTGCGCAGCTCTGGCAGTTTCAATATCAGTCAGGGAAAACGTACCATCAGGTAAGAGTGATAAACAATGAGCCAAACTCCCGGTGGCATGAGCTCTTGCACCAGCTCTAATTAGAGTCTGGGCACTCAATAACCATAGTGACGCATCTTGGGGTGCCAACTGTATTGCTGATTGAATGGCTTGATAAGCTTGATCATTCAATCCGACTAATAAATAACATTCGCACAATTCTTTGAAAATATTGGCTTCTTTGGATAAGCTTGGGAATGATTCAAGTGATTTATTCAATTTTTCAATTGCTGCTTGTGATCCAATGGTTTCATTGACACTGATATCATTTAATCTAAGAGAAGAACTCAATCCGACTAAAGCGGTGGCATTTGCTGGATCCCTATTCACAGCACTTTCGAATGATTTGATGGCCGATACAATCAACCCTAACGTGTTTGCGCATTCACCACAGGTGATCCATGTTTCAGTGGCAGCAGTATCAAACGAAGTAGTGTTAACTGCTGTTGGTGCTGTGGTTGTTGTTGCAGTCGATGCTGATTTAGCCATTACTGGTGATATAGGCATTTTAGTATTGAAAATATTGTTCAGCTGAATGTATGGAGAATATTAATAGGAGGGTTAGTGAATGAGTTTGAATCAAATTTGACAATGAGGGAGAGGCAGGTGACTAAATTTGATGCAAAGGAAGATATTTTAAAAGTACAGTATAATTTGAATATCAATAAATGCTCTGATCCTTATATTAAATTAGAATTTCAAATGTTGCAAAACCTCGAGATTCTCAATTCGTATAATAGTAGTTGAAGATATGGGATTAATTGAAAATGTATCGATTCAATTGTAGAAGAAGTGAAAGGAAAAAAAAAAGGAAAGAAAAAGAGTTTTATAAAAAAGAAAAAAATTTTTGTTGAAATTGAATTCTTCTTTTTCTTTTTGCTGTTCTTCTTTTCAGTTTCGTTGTTGTTGTTGTTGTTGTTGGTGTGTGTTTTCTATTTTTTTTTTTTTGTATTTCAATTTT